>Ga0206857_1075_pt1 | contig 22984 bp, 14 predicted proteins | sample Alteio_BWOrgCont_49_FD_152865 | JGI IMG/M metagenome (GOLD analysis project Ga0206857, IMG submission 152865) | Enriched cells from forest soil in Barre Woods Harvard Forest LTER site, Petersham, Massachusetts, United States -... | ecosystem: Environmental > Terrestrial > Soil > Temperate forest >...
TATGAGCCATGCGGCTTGGGACAGATGATTGCCTTGCGTTATGGGACCATTCCCATTGTTTATAAAACAGGCGGCTTGGCGGATACTATTCATCTTTACGATCCCATCCATAAAACCGGTAATGGCTTTGTTTTTACAGAGTATAACCGGCAAGCTTTTATTAAAGCTGTTGAAGAATCGCTCAAGGTTTTCAAACAAAAAGCTTATATGGATGATTTATTAGAGCAGGCGCTTCGCTATCGTTTCTCCTGGGAGAAATCAGCTAAAGAATACGTAAGGATTTATCAATTATGCACGTCATCGGCTTAACAGGGAATTTAGGCTGCGGGAAATCAACGGTGGCTGCCATGTTTGCCAAACAGGGCATCAAGACCATTGACGCTGATGCCATTACCCGTGATCTTTTGGCGCCAGGAACAAAAATTACAAAAAAAGTGGCAAAAATTTTTCCAGGTGCTATACTTGGGACAAGTAAGATTAACCGCTCTGAATTAGCCAAAATTGTTTTTAACATCCCTAGTGAACTACGTAAACTCACCGACATCATTTATCCAGAGGCTCTCAAGGTAGTTAAAGATCAGATATCCCGATATAAGAATGAACCTTTGATTGTTTTAGATGTGCCGCTTTTATTTGAGTCCGGATGGGACAAAATCACTGATACAACGATTGTGGTCAAAGCCAAACGTTCCCAGCAAATTGAGCGGGCGCAGAAGCGTTTGGGGATAAGCCGGAGCGAATGTTTACGCCGGCTTAAGGTGCAAATACCACTGAAGAAAAAATGTGATATGGCTGATATCATCATCGACAACAGCCATGATTTGAAAAACACGCGAATACAGGTCGATGCGATTATAAATAGATTAAAGCGAATTCGATAAAGTCTAACAGGAGAAACTAATGAGCAGCAAAACAGAAACAAAAGAAAAAGATGAACTCAAAGAAAACGGCAACGGTGATTATAAGCCCGCTAATCCTCAAGGAAAGGCGGTTCATATAGAAGGCCTTAAGGACATGAAGATGGCGGAGCTCACCAAGCTCGCCCGCGATATGGACATTCAGGGCGCCTCTGCTTTGAAGAAACAGGATTTGATGTTCAAGATCCTTCAAGCCCAGGCTGAAAAAGAAGGCCTAATGTTTGGCGAAGGTACCTTGGAAATCCTTTCAGAAGGTTTTGGTTTCTTGCGGAGTGCCAAATACAATTATCTGCCTTGCCCGGATGATATTTATATTTCCCCTTCCCAAATCCGTAGGTTTGACCTTAAAACCGGTGACACGGTTTCCGGCCAGATCCGCCCGCCCAAAGAAGGTGAGAAGTATTTCGCTCTTTTAAAGGTGGAAGCGGTCAATTTTGAAAATCCGGAAAAATGTAAAGACAAGATTTTCTTTGATAACCTAACGCCGCTGTACCCTAAAGATCGTTTGAATTTGGAAACGACTCAGCAGGAGGTCTCAACCCGTATCATTAATTTACTGACCCCCATTGGTAAGGGCCAGCGTGCCTTGATTGTGGCACCACCATACAGTGGTAAAACTGTTTTGATGCAGAAAATGGCCAATGCCATTGTGGCCAATCACCCTGAAGTGATTCTCATTGTTCTTTTGATCGATGAGCGTCCTGAAGAGGTGACTGATATGCAGCGCTCGGTCAAAGGTGAAGTCATTGCCTCAACCTTTGACGAACCTGCTGAACGCCACGTGCAGATTGCTGAAATCGTCATTGAGAAAGCCAAACGTTTGGTTGAACACAAACGCGATGTGGTAATTCTGCTTGATAGTATCACTCGTCTGGCCCGTGCATATAACACGGTGGTCCCACATTCCGGTAAGATTCTCTCCGGTGGTGTGGACTCCAACGCGCTTCATAAGCCCAAACGCTTTTTCGGTGCCGCCCGTAATATTGAAGAGGGTGGTTCGCTGACCATTATCGCTACATCCTTGGTTGATACCGGTAGCCGCATGGATGAAGTCATCTTTGAAGAGTTTAAAGGTACGGGTAACATGGAATTGCAACTTGACCGTAATCTCTTCCAACGCCGTATTTACCCGGCCATTGATATCAAGCGTTCCAATACCCGTCATGAGGAGTTATTGGTGCCTGAAGGTGATTTGCAACGCGCCTGGCTCCTGCGTAAGGCCTTTAATGACCTTAATTCTGCGGAAGCGATGGAGCTTTTGATCGATAAGGTGGCGAAATTCAAGACCAATTCAGACTTCTTGCAAAATATGAACAAATAGTGTAAGATAGCACCCTTTCAACCCCTGGGGATGACCTTGTCAACCCCGGGGGTTAACAAAATAAGGCAGCTTTTCTAAATAAAATATTAAGGAAGCTGCACATCTCTTGTATCAGTGTTTTTAATCTTAAAGAAGGAGAAGTAATATGAAAGCGGAAATCCATCCTACATATGAAAATGCGACCATTACCTGTGCTTGCGGGAATGTGATCAGTACACGTGCCACTAAAAAGTTGATCCGTGTTGAAATCTGCTCCCAATGTCACCCGTTCTTTACAGGATCAAAGAAGCTGGTTGATACGGCTGGTCGTATTGAACGCTTCAACAAGCGTTATGCTAAGACCAAATGATGAAGCAAGGTTGGTCAAGGCCCAGGAACGTTCTCGTGAGCTAGAAGCCCTTCTAGCTGACGAGAACGTTCTGTCTGACTCAAGCAAGTACGGTAAACTCGCCAAAGAATTTTCTTCACTTAGCGGCATTCTGGAACAATATAAAACTTACCAGAAGACTGTATTTCAAATCAAAGAGTTGCAGGAAATGATTAAGTCCAAGGGTGATGTTGAGTTTAGGGAATTGGCCCAAAGCGAGCTTGCTGATTTAAATCTCAAGCTTGAGCAATTGACCCAAGAGCTTGCTGATCATTTTGATCCTTCCAAAAACGAACCTGATCGCGATATCATCATTGAAATAAGGGCAGGTACCGGTGGGTTGGAAGCGAGCCTCTTTGCTGCTGATTTGTACCGTATGTACAGTAAATATGCGGACCTTAAAGGCTGGACTCTTGAACTGATGTCCTATGTGGATACAGAAGCCGGTGGTGTGAAAGAAGTAGTATTTTCTTTAAGTGGCAAGGAATGTTCTAAACGCCTGAGGTGGGAAAGCGGCGCACACCGGGTACAGCGCGTCCCCAGTACTGAGGCTTCAGGGCGCATCCACACCTCAGCCGTGACAGTGGCTATTTTATTTGAGCCTGAAGAAATTGATCTGGAAATTAATCCTAAAGATTTAAAGATCGATGTGTACCGTTCATCCGGACCTGGCGGGCAAAGTGTAAATACTACTGACTCTGCGGTGCGTATTACACATTTGCCGACCAACACAGTTGTCGTTTGTCAGGATGAACGTTCCCAGCTTAAGAATCGTGCCAAGGCCATGCGTATCTTGCGTGCCCGCATTTTGGACCATATGCAGCAAGAAGCTTTTCAAAAGGAATCTGCTTTACGTAAATCTCAGGTAGGTTCCGGTGACCGCAGTGAAAAAATCCGCACCTATAATTTTCCCGACCGGCGTGTGACCGATCACCGCATTGGATATACCAGTCATCAATTGGAAAGTATCTTAAATGGTGACATGGATGATCTGACCAATGCGCTTATGGCTGCTGAAAAAGAAGCCAAAGAAAAAGCTGAAGTAAAATAAATCGCATCACCTATTAAAGTAATTAAAGAAGTTATGACAGAAGACGAGATTATCCTGACCCATATCCTCAAGTGCCGGTCTATTGATTTGGTGATTGATAAGCCCATACTCACGGATGCTCAAACGGATCAATTTGAGCAATTCAAAGCGCGTCGGCAAGCCGGAGAGCCTTTGCAATATATTTTGGGCACTTGCAATTTTATGGGGTTGGAATTAACAGTTAACCCTTCAGTATTGGTGCCACGTCCTGAAACAGAACAATTGGTTGATTATGCTATTAATTATATCAAATGTCATTCCTGCGAAAGCTCCGCCTCTGGACGGGGGCCCGCCAAAGGCGGTGGCGGGAATCCAGTAATAAAAATTCTTGATATAGGCACCGGTTCAGGAAATATCGCCATTGCTTTGGCTAAATTAGTGCCCTCAGCCCAAATTATTAGTGTCGATGTTTCGCCTGATGCTTTGGAAATAGCCCGGGCTAATGCCAAACAGCACGGGTTGGATGAGCGTATTAAATTTATTCATAAAGATATCACTAAGATGTTGCCCGCGGGTGATTTTGATTTAATTATTTCTAATCCACCGTATATTCCGACCTCTCAAATCAATGCATTGCCTCAAGATGTGCAGCAAGAACCCTTCATCGCTTTGAATGGAGGAGTAGATGGCTTAGATTTTTACCGGCTTATTATAAAATATACTCCTTCCTTGCTAAGAAAGGGAGCTTGTCTTATGATGGAGTTTGGCGACGGACAGGCAGAAGCCGTCAAAAAGCTTTTGGAGCACCAAGCCACTTTTAGTCAAATTGAGATATTTAAGGATTTGGCCGGACGAGACCGAATCATAAAAGCCATTCGATAGAAAGGATTGCATGGAAAAATTTATCATTGAAGGCGGCAAGCCCCTTAAAGGTGAAATCAAGGTCAGCGGTTCTAAGAATGCCACATTGCCGATTTTGGCTGCCACGTTGTTAACTGACGGTGTTTGCGAAATTCGCAATGTACCCAAATTACGCGACACCCTGACCATGTGCAAATTATTGCGCTCACTTGGCAAAACAGTGGAGATTAGTGCTAATAAGGTGGTTATTTCAGGTGCTGTGAATAATCACATAGCGGATTACAAATTGGTTTCTACCATGCGTGGTTCTTTTTGCGTGCTTGGTCCACTGCTGGCCAAATTAGGCAAGGCCAAGGTCTCCATGCCCGGCGGATGCGTTATTGGTGTTCGTCCTATTGATTTGCACATGAAGGGGATCATGGCTCTGGGTGTCAAACCGGATTTCGAAGGCGGTTATGTGATGGCCAGTTCCAATAAACTCAAAGGTGCACAGATGTATTTAGGCGGCACCTTTGGATCGTCGGTATTGGCGACCGCTAATGTGATGATGGCAGCTGCGCTGGCTCATGGAGAAACAATTATCGAGTCTGCTGCTTGCGAACCTGAAATCGAAGATTTAGGAAGTTTTTTAAGTGGCATGGGTGCGAAAATTGAGGGGCAAGGAACCCCGCGCATTGTGATCAATGGTGTGCGTAAATTAAACGGTATTAGTTATAAGATGAATTCTGACCGCATTGAGGCTGGGACCTTTTTGCTTTTGGCTGCGGCAGCAAAGGCTGATCTCGTGATCCTTGATGCCCATTACAATCATTTATTGGCCCTCATCGATAAATTACAATCCATCGGGGTTGAGGTGCATAAAGATGGGAACAATATCCGCGTTAAATCTAAAAAGACCTTAAAGCCAGCCAATATTGTGACCCATCCGCATCCTGGTTTTCCGACGGACTTGCAGGCACAGTATATGGCGCTGATGGCAATCACACCGGGTGTGAGTATTATTACAGACCGGGTTTTCCCTGACCGCTTTATGCATATTGCAGAATTAAACCGTATGGGGGCGCAAATCCGCCGCGATGCAGGTGTCGCTATTGTTGAGGGGATCAAGCATTTATATGGAGCGCCGGTGATGGCCTCTGATCTGCGTGCGTCGGCTGCATTGGTTATCGCGGGTCTGGTTGCCCAAGGAAAAACCGAAATCCACCGTATTTATCATCTTGATCGTGGGTATGAAGACCTTGATGGTAAATTATCTGGGATTGGCGCAAAGGTGTACCGCGAAAAGGAATAGTTTTATGATTCTCATGATCGATAATTATGATTCGTTTACCTATAACTTGGTCCAATATTTTGGGGAGCTCAAGGCCAAGATTGAAGTCTTTCGTAATGATGCTCTAACCATTGAGCAAATCCGTAAGATAAAACCGGAAAAAATAGTTATTTCTCCGGGGCCTGGACGTCCAGAAGATGCTGGCATCTCCGTTGACATTATCAAACAGCTGGGCCCTACAATTCCGGTGCTCGGTGTTTGCCTCGGCCATCAAGGCATTGGTTATGCTTTTAACGGCAAGGTGATTAATGCTAAGCGGCTCATGCATGGTAAAACATCCATGATCCATCACAATGGTCAGGGGATATTTAAGGGCCTGCCTAATCCTTTCGAAGCCACCCGCTATCATTCGCTGGTCATTGACTCTAAACATGTGCCTGATTGCCTCACTGTCACGGCCACGACCACGGATGACAATGAAATTATGGGCGTTCAGCATAAGACCTATCCTATCTACGGTGTGCAATTTCACCCTGAATCCATTTTGACCAAACAAGGCATGGGTATCCTCAAGAATTTCCTCCGGCTCTAATGCGAAACTATATTGCCCAAGTTCAGCAAGGAAATAACCTGACCCATGATGAGATCACGGTTGTCATGGAATTGATCATGTCTGGTCAGGTCCAACTTGAGGATATTAAAAGTTTTTTACTGGCATTAAATAAAAAGAGTCCAACCGTCGAGGAAATCACAGCCTGCGCTTTGATCATGCGCAAATTTGTTATTCCGGTATCCAGTCATCATGAAGTGATTCTGGATACCTGTGGCACCGGTGGGGACCATAAAGAAACATTTAATATTTCAACCGTGGCAGCTATTGTGGTGGCAGCTAGCGGCGTGGCTGTGGCCAAGCATGGCAACCGTTCAGTCTCAAGCAAATGTGGTAGTGCTGATGTATTAGAAGCCTTGGGTGTCAACGTTGACATGGAAGAAAAATACATAAGCGAATGTTTAAACAAAATTGGATTGGCTTTTTTATTTGCCCAGCGCATGCACCCAGCCATGAAAAATGTGGCATTTGCCCGTAAGGAGCTTGGAGTCAAAACCATTTTTAATATTTTAGGCCCTTTGACCAATCCGGCCCAAGCCACCCATCAGATGATGGGTGTTTACAGTCGGGATTTGATCGAGCCTATGGCCCAGGTGTTGAGGAATTTAGGGTTGAAGCGTGCTTTAGTTGTGCATGGCAATGATGGACTCGATGAGATTACAACCACAGATAAAACCTTTGTGGCTGAATTTAAGAATAATGAAATCATCAGTTATGATATCGATTGCGAAGAATTGGGGATCAAGCATGCCAGGCTTGAAGATTTAATTGGTGGTGAGGCGGCAGTCAATGCAGCCTTGGCGCATAGACTTCTGGAAGGTGAGCTTGGGCCCCGTCGTGATATAGTTTTACTAAATGCTGCGTATGCGCTTTATACAGCTGAGGCTGTTAAAAATTTAGAGCAGGGTATGAAGATGGCGCAGCATGCTATTGATTCTAAACGTGCCTTGCAAAAATTAGAGGAATTAAAGGAATTTACTAATCATGTCCGATGATTTTTTAAAAAAGATTGCTGATCATAAGCTTGCATTGATAGCATCAAAGAAAGCTTATTATGAGAACTTGGTCAAGAATATGAAATCAGCCAAGCGTCATCGCTATGAGGTTTTTAAGAAAGCTATTTCCAAAAAAGGCCAGATTAATCTTATTGCCGAGATCAAAAAAGCTTCACCTTCTGCAGGCCTCATTCGTGAAGATTTTAATGCTGTTAACATTGCCAAGATTTATATTAAGAATCATGCAGCAGCCATTTCTGTTTTGACCGAAGAGAAATATTTCTTAGGTAAATTTGCTTATTTAGCCAAAGTCAGTGAAGATTGCAATGTGCCGGTCTTGATGAAAGATTTTATTTTGCATGAATACCAAATTTATGAAGGCCTTTTCCATGGAGCATCAGCGATACTTTTGATTGTTGCTATGCTCACTGATAGTCAATTGAAATCATTGATGAAGAAGGCGCATCAATTGGGGCTTGATTGCTTGGTGGAAGTGCACGATGCAAAGGAAGTCAAAAGAGCTATTTCAGTGGGAGCGGAGATCATTGGTATTAATAACCGTAATTTGCAGACACTCAAGGTTGATCTAAACAATTGCCTGGAGTTAATCCCCAAAATTCCAAAGGACAGGATCATTGTGGCCGAAAGTGGCCTTAAAACGCATAAGGATATTGAACAGGTCAGCTCCGCTGGGGCTCACGCGGTTCTGATCGGTGAGACCTTCATGCGCTCAGCTGATATCGCTGGGAAAATAAGTGAAATCATGGGAAAGCCCCGCCTGGCCTGATAGGCCAAATCGGCGGGGTCCTATAAGGAGAAGTGATGTATGGTTAGAGTTAAAGTTTGCGGGATCACCAGTGAATTAGATGCACAGCGGGCCGCGCGTTTCGGGGCCTGGGCTGTTGGATTTATTTTTTATAAAAAGAGTCCACGCTTTATCTCACCGTTTAAGGCCCAAAAGATCATTGATACCTTGCCGCCATTTATAACACCCGTCGGTGTTTTTGTTAATCATCCTGCAGGCGCTGTGCGTGATATTATCAATCACTGCGGGCTACGCGCGGTACAGCTGCATGGGGATGAAGACCATCATTTTGCCCATCGCCTGAAGCGCAACAATGTCAAAGTCATTAAGGTGTTCCGGGTTGGCGAAACATTTGATGTAGAGGCCTTAAAGCCATTTAAGGTGGATGCTTTTCTTTTTGATACCTTGGACCAAGCTGATTATGGCGGAACGGGCAAGACTTTTGATTGGAATATTTTAAACGGCATCAAAACATCTACTGAAACGCCCATCATTCTGTCCGGTGGATTAAATAGTCAAAATGTGATTGACCCAGTCAATGCTATCGGGCCATATGCCGTGGATGTTAACAGTGGTGTGGAAGAGGCCCCAGGCAAAAAAGATGCTAAGAAAATGAAAGAGTTTATCGATATCGTCAATTATATCAGCGGACCGAATGTTAAAGAGCATGCTTAATGTTAACCACCATTGATAATAAAAAGCTTCAGCTTATTATTCAATTAAGCGGAAAAGCCATTCGTGATTTTCTAGCCCAGGCGGATGCCTCCAAATTTAAAGGTGAAGCCCATATAGCCATTAATGCGTATCATCAAAATCCGTCAAATTATACAGATGAGAAGTTGTTGGCCTACGGTACGGATATGTTTGAAGCTATTAATTACCCTGTACGCATTGAACTCAGAGGAGCTAATAACAACGGGGCATCCCAAATGGTGGCCAAAGGGATATGGGGACATAAGCGTCAGGAGGCCATGCTTGAGATTGCCAACCATTGTGAAAATCTGGGGTTGGGCATTCATCTGAAATTAGCGGGTACTTCATCCATGGAATTTAATGTCGAGGGGGTAGACAAATCCTTGCCTATCCGTTTTTTGCAAAGTTCTTTTGATGAGGTGCTTAATGAAATGAAATACTTGCCCGGACCACGCATTGACTGCCGTCGCACTAGGTTAATCATTGCTGCCGATGGTGATGGTACCATTTATGATGGCCCGAGGGTGGGACAATTGCCAACCTTGGCTGAAAGTCCGGTCAAAGAGCCTCTTTGCTCTTATTTGCTGGCTGGCGGAGTTTTTATGTTAGTTTCTGGGAATGACATCAATCGTACCTTTAATCGTTTGATGGCTGCCTTGCCTAAAGAGGTTTATTGCCGGGTACTGATTGCAGCTAATGGCGGGGCCGAATTGATCTATGTCAATTCTCTAGGTGGGGCTAAGCCTATTAAAGACTATAAAAAGAAAGCTTTGGATTTTATTCAGGGAAAAACATCCCATGACCCTGCATTGAAAATTATTTACATTGGTGATGATGGGGCGACACAGGGGAATGATTATCCGGCTTTTCGTGCGGTTGGATTTAAGCATTCTGTCTTGGTGGCCAAACAATTTTTGCCAGAATTTGATCCTGGGCTTAAATCCAGTTACATGGGAGGGTTGCTACAAGGTACCCAAAAATATATAGAGAATTTTATGTCCAAAATTAAGTAGTATTCTTACCCATTATCCTGCAATAACTTACAGCATTTCTATCAAAAAATCTATATTATATAAATTTGTTTTTAGGGTATAAATATGGCATATTTATAGTAGTTATGCGGCAGACCCCATTCTTCCATATTTTGGTTTTATTTACTTTTTTAGCGAATACGCTAGGGATCCAGTCTTTGGCCCAGGCAGATAGTTTTGTTTTGCCCGCTCCTGGGATTATGGTTAATTTAAGCCCATCGCTTGATCCTCCCATTCTTAAAGGCATCAAGATTCATCCTGAAAATCCATTTCGTTTTGATTTTATTTTGGATAAAGGGGATAACCCCACATCTCAACAAGAACAACTTAAAACAGAAGCTACTAAACTTCTCAAATATTTCTTAGCTTCATTAACTGTACCAGAGCAGGATTTATGGGTGAATCTTTCACCATATGAAAAAGAGCGTATTATCCCCCAACGCTTTGGCCTTACTGAAATGGGCAGAGATCTATTAGCCGAAGACTATATTTTAAAACAAGTAACCGCCAGCTTAATTTACCCTGAAGGAGAAGTTGGTCGAAAATTTTGGAAACGTATTTATGAAGAGTCAGCTAAAAGGTTTGGTACAACAAACATCCCTGTTAATACCTTCAATAAAGTTTGGATTGTTCCTGAAAAGGCCGTGGTTTATGAAAATGCTAAGGCTGGCGCTGCGTATATTGTAGATTCAAAATTAAAGGTAATGCTGGAGCAGGATTATTTATCTTTACAAAAACATGGGATTGTTCGCGATGACATTGCCTCAGTAGGGGCTAATATCATCCGCGAAATTGTCATTCCTGAACTCACTCGTGAAGTTAATGAAGACAAAAACTTTGCCCAACTGCGTCAAGTATACAATTCACTCATCCTGGCAGCGTGGTACAAAAGAAAAATCAAGGACAGTATTTTAGAGCAAGTCTATGCGGATAAAAATAAAGTAAAAGGTGTGGGATATGGCTCTAGTGTCATTGCGAGGAGCGCAGCGACGAAGCAATCTCATTCCACCAATGATGTCGAACTTATCTACCAACGTTACATCAAAGCTTTCAAAAAAGGCGTTTATAACTATATCAAAGAAGAGCAAGATCTTCTGACTCAAGAAACTATTCCTCGAAAGTATTTTTCTGGCGGTATGAATATGAGATTAGATCTTGCCATGAATGTGATGGACATTGTCCATAAATTTAATTTGCCTATTACTTACAAGAGTATCGCTGCGAGCATGGTTTTTTTGAGGGTTGCTTTATCAAATTCTTCAAATCTGACTGTTCCTGTAGTGACAGAACATCGTCAGATTATCCCTGATCAAAGGATTGAAAATCTAATCAGCGAAATAGGCGAAGAGGCCTCAGCCAAACATCTAAGCCTGGAAATGCTGCGTTCCTATGCTCATGCCGTTAATATACCAGCATATCCTGGGATGGATCTTACTCATGTGATAAGTTTGTCAGATAGCGATGAGAAATTAATTATCGGACTATTGGCCAGTTTGTATGATGAAATGAATTTAAGGGCTAATGGAAGGCAATGGCCCTCCAATGTTCAAACTCAATTTGATGAGGTATTTTGGAAAATTTATGACTATGTTAGGGCTTCCTACATGCTTTACCTTCCCAAAGAGATTACGGATCAAATCGCTCAAAGAATATATGAGTCTGAGCCTGGTTATCAATCTCAGCTAGATGATTTTATAGAGTTGGAGAATGGTGTTTATAATGGAGATTTCGATGATTTACGATCAAGGCTATCAGAAGCTCGTTTTCGAAAGAGTTGGCGAATGCTTATGCCTATTGTAAGAATTATAGATCCTTCAGCAGAAAATGGGCAGTTGCCAGATATTGCTCACTGGCCAGATCGGAATTGGGACATATTGATTGATGCTGTCTATAACATTAGGAAGCATATTGCTGCAACAGAAATCGCCAGAGGAATCCATGAAAATATTCAATATGACGTCCATTTGGTTCATAAGTTAGAAGCTTTTAGACAATTTTTGAAGTGGTATGAAGGCGCAATTGTGGGTCATCAAGATAGGGAGCTTGATACAGATCTTGTAGAAGTTATTGATATGCATATCCATCGCTCAATTTTTGGTGACAACAAGTCCTATTGGAATGGAAAAGATCCAGAAGATATGAGAGAGTTTCAATTTTCAGTCTTCGCCCAGGTCGAAGTCATGCTTGAGAAAGATGACGATCAGGCGATGAATACAGAACTGGATTATTTAAAAGCCCGCGATGAATTGCCTTTTCTTGAAAGTATTCCAGATACGATCACAACTCCACAGGCTTTGGGTCGATTATTTAGAGAACGTCGTGAGAAATTAAAGAGAACTGTTCAATTTATGCAGATGATGGTTTTTGATAGAGAAAGCTCCGAGATTGAAGATTATGAGGCTGGAAGCGCTCTTCCTGATCTTGCGAATATAGAGGACATAGCATTTTTTCTTAAGATTGATGCTAATGCTTTAGCCCGGAAAATTGAAGATTTTAGGACATCTGGCCCTGATCTTGCCAGGAAGATCGAAGAAGAAAGAAAATTTGAGAAAAACTTGCATTCAATAGAACGAGCAGATATCCACGATTTTTTAAGATTGGGTACCCCTGAAACAGTACCTGATTCAGGATTGCAAAATTATGTAGCTACAGAATTACTTCAGTTGATGGATGCAGAAGACACGCCTGATCACAGAGAACGCATTTTAAGTCGTTTAGCTGAACAAGATTTAGACTATCCTGATAACAATTCCTTGGTGACAGACAGGCATTTACTTTCTTATACTGCCGCCCGAGTTCATGCGATGATTAATGGAGAGCCTTTTGTGGGTCTTGATGATAAACATTTGCCAAAGACTCTTCTTAAATTTGTAGCAGGTGCAACTGGTGCGACTCAAACAAGAGTTGCCACTCATCTTGCTCAAGAAGGGTATGAGACCACGAGTCACGTTCTTGGTTCTCGTCGATTATCTGCTATTACAGTATCAGATATCGATTCGATTCTTCTGAATACATCTGATGATTTATCTAATGGAAGACTTTTTGCTTATATGATTGACAGTTTATCTAGATTAACAGGAGCACCAGAGATTCAGATTAAAAATAGGCTTGCAGAAATGCATTTAGCTAGTTCAGAAGCACTTCAAAATGAAAGAGATTTGCTAAGAATGAGTGTTGTTGATATTAGAGAAGCTATTAAGACTGAAGAATCGCTTGGGAGCAATAAGGAACTCAGTGATGAAGAATTCTATGTATTGTTAGTCAATCTTTTGAGATCTTTGGCGACTGTATCTACAGAAAGAGCTATGGCGCATTTAAATGAAGTCATGAAAATAAATGAATTTGAGGACGGACTTAAGAAATTGAGTGATGAACGTCAACGAGCGGTCAAGTCTTTACAGCTACATCAATTAAATACGCATGAAGTGGAACAGATAATTATTTCCATACCCTCAACCCAGCAAGATGACGTATTTACCTATGTCGTTCAAGTTATCTTGCAACGATACAATTTAATGCAAGAAGACGAAGAAGTAGTGAGGGAACGTTTGGCTGAACTGGGTTATAACAATGCTGAGGACATTTTAGCCTATAGAAACAGCAGGCATATTGAAGGTCAATTATCTGCAGAGGCCCTTAGGTTAAGTCATAGCCAGGGTTCTAATTCACTCGTGAAAGGATTAAACGAACAGCTGACCGACTTAAAATTAGGTTTTAAACTAAGGATTGCGGATGTTGTTGATCTTAAAAGACTCACTGATGACAATATGTCTTTTAAAATGGCCATTGATAGCTATCGTACTGCTGCTGATATCTTGGAAGCAGCGAAACGTGCTGATGCAAGTACAGGGAAAGCTGGTGAAGGACAACATGAAAGAGAAATGAGGGATAACCGAAGAAGATTGAGTTTGTATATTCTTTATTTGGTAGTTAGTGATAGAGGAGCAAATGGTTTGCGAAAATTATTCCTATATCTTTATCCAGGATATAAAGAGGTATTTGCCAAATATTCATCCCCCGTTACGCAAAATGTTACTCTTCCACCTGCACAATTAACATATCTTCAATATGTTTGGGATTTATTTGGACTAGAACGATTAAGTGAAATTGGTTTTCCAGATCATCGAATCACCAAGACACAGATTTTCCTTGCCTATACTGGTTCGATCAGAGGCGGTGTTGCTCCCACAGAAAAGGAACGGGCCTATAAAGCATTGATTGGAAATTCGGCGGTGCGCAATACGGCAGTAACAACAGGACAATTTAATATTTTCTTAAGGGAACAAGGTATTGATGTCAGCGAAGCCATGACATCTGAAGGCAATGATCAGGCGATGAGGATTTCGGACAATGATCTGACAGAAAGATACATGGCATTTCACGAACATGCTTCGACTGTGCCTGTCTATCTTTATCCTATTAAAGCGGGCGAAGTTGTTCAAGTAGATGATTTTGGCTTAGATAAAGCGAGACAGTTGGGTCAGGCGCACAGATTGGAAGCAATAAAGACCCTTGAAAAAGGGCTGCAATTATATTGGATACCAGGAGAAAGAAATAAGTGGGCGTTACAATCTAAGGAAAAGGTTAATCAAAGATGTTATATCCCAACGAATAGAAGGGATTGGGTCACTTTTGAGAATAAAGTTTCTGTTAATGTGGATGGGAAAATGTATAAAATCTGGGTCAAGGATGGTTTGGTAAGGCTTCAATTACCCATTGTGCAGGGATCTCGTTCTCAAACAGAAGATTTACCTATGGAAGAATTTATTGAGGAAGGTGAGCTGTTTAGATTCCGTGTACAACCAGTCAGTAAAGGAGAAGGTCTTTATAGAATGTATTTTCGTACCCGAGAGGCAAACCTTGCCGTTTTAAATTGGAATGCTGTGCCTGATCCGTCCTATGTTTTAGGAGCATCGGGGACTTTAGTAAATACAAAAAGAACATTTGCTAATTTTGATAAGGTTCAAGGATTAGGTGGCTTATTCAGCGGAAATAGTAATGCTATTCAAGAAGTTTATAAAATCATGAGAGAGTATATATTTTTTAATCAACAAGAATGGGAGAGAGAAAAAGCCTATCAGCGAAGCCAAGAAATCGGGGCTTTTTTAATGAAGGGTTTCGAGGAAGGATTACATCATCTTAGGAACCTCCAAATAGCTCATCCTCATTCAATGCCTGAAGCTAATATCAATCTATCTGCTGCTTGGCAAGATGCCAATGGTCAACAATTCGTTAAGGTGATTTATAGCGGGAATAATCACACGTACCTTTTGAAGCATGAAAATGATTTAATAGAGATGGATCATTGGGCAGATTCACCCGTTGTTGAACATAAAACTGCTTGGGGACAAACATATTATTCGCGGGACATAGCAGTTAATGAAGGGGATTCAATTATTATGACTACAGGGGTCCCTGTATTGGGTAAGAAAGATATATTTAAAAAGGGTGATATTGATGATACGCCTGAAGGTATTACACAGAAGATTTTGGGAGGGCAACCAGAGCTTGTTAATGGAAATATTGTTCCGGGTGTGGTTGTGATGCGTATTTTAGATGATCATACTCTCCAATTACAACAATTAGAAAACCATAATGTCGAGTTTCAAGCGGAGATCGATATTACTAAATATTTAAAAGAATATTTTAAAGATAATTTTGAAGACATTAGAGTCGAAGCTCAATTTTATGACGATACTGACGGCAAACAAATAGAAAGGAATGAGCGCGAATTTAATATTTCGTTCAGTATGGAACAACCTAATCATGAATCTGTTAGATTCTTTTCAAATATTAGGACGAATGGGAATTCTATCACATCACTCCAATTTGTTTATCCCAGGACTTCCGTTGCGTTGACTGAAGAGCAAAAAAATCAAATGCTAAAAGGCTTGATATTATCGATGAATGATTATGTAAAGAAAGAAACAGGTAATGGTGTCGATTTTTTTGAGACCGAAATTGTTTATGCCAGAGCTTTTAAATTCTTTAAAGATTATTTTGAACATCATGGGGGTGCTGTTCATATTGTAAGTATTGAGGGCAATTGGACTATTCCTGAGGAGAATTTTGAATCAAGATTTGGACTGAATTGGAAAGGGGTTGCCCAAAAATTATTGGCGAATGGTTGGGCTCAATCAGTAAATGAGTCAGAAATATTATTAACCACCAATTTGGAAAGAGATGCCGAGCGAATGTCAGAGGTTTTTGGTGAAGATTTTCTGAAACTTTTGCCTACTTTGCATGCAAAGATAAGAGTCTCTTTGAATGCTGATATATTATCAAGAATTAGAGAAGACGCAGCTATGGTGCAGGAAAATGATGGTATGAATCATCGTTTAACAAGCAATGCTGCCATGCGTGTCGAGGCTGCCGATGTGCCAGGAGTGAGTTTGGCTGTTGAAAACCTGGTGCAGCGCTTTAATGCATTGGATGAATTAAGGCCAGCAGCAGCTTTTAATGTCCAGCAATACATTCCTACTCTTCATGTTGATTCTCAAGAAGCTAAGGTTATTTGGGATGATGTTCATGGTGGCCGGGCCATGTGGATTTTATTTAAAGACTTATTTAAATCAGATATTTTTAGGAAATATTTTCCTGATTTACATCTCGGCGCCCAGGGTGAATGGAATAAAGATGATGTGCCGCGCTTAGTGAACGTATTTTTAGAACAGGGATGGATCACGGGCCAAGAAGCCCAGGAATTATTAGGAAATGAAGAGAGGCTTTATCGGTTTTTGCAACAGTTCCCACGCAACAATGAACCCATTAACCATGAAATGATAAAAAATGTGGGTTCTTTGGAAGAAGAATATAGGCAATATTACGAAGCAACAGATTTTGTGTATAACGTTCTAAGCAGGGTGTTAGATCAAATGATGGCAGAAATTTTGCCGTCTACACTTGAAGAAGATACTCCATTAGCCGACGGTTTTGGGATTTATAAACTCAATCAGGGCCTATATCAGGATTTGGAAGGTAAATTTCATCTCAAATTAGAAGGTCAAGAACAAGAAGTGAGAATGATAGATTTTCCTGGAGACAATCTTCAGGAGGTTTTTCGACAAAGACCGGCATTAATGGTTGAAGTTTTTCGATGGGCTGCCATCAACGGGGTAATTATTTCTGATAGAGTGTTGCGGGCTCTCAAGCTGCAGATGGATCAATTAAAGGAATCTACCGAAGCTTTAACACCAACGTCCTCCGCAGAAATGAATGATGCGTTTTATGAATTTTTGGGAATGAACGTTGATATTTCTTTGCTTCTTTTGCAAATGTATAAGGTTGGATTGCTTGGTCAATTTTTGCCCGAGTTTGAAAATTTGAAATATCAATTTGAAGTTCCTAATCAACGATTTTCTGTTCCAATGCACTCTATCTATCTTCTTTATTTTCTTGAACATGAGAGTTCGATAGCAGTGGGAGACAGAAGATATCAAGAGGCTGTTAAGGTTTATCAAGAAGTGCTGGGCGATCGAGATGATGGTATTTCATTATCAGCATTAAGAATGGCTATTTTATGCCATGATGCTGAAAAAGAAATCGGCGGGGCAGATTGGAGTCGGCCGCATCCCATCGGGGGATCAATTGAAGTAACTCCCCGATTTATGGCACAATTTCCAGCCGCAAGATTGCTTTTGCCTGAAGTAGAGTGGCTGGTTTGGTACCATCAAGAATGGAGAATGCGGGTTCGGAATGCTCGTGGCACGGAAGGTTTTCTTTACTCTGACTTGCTTGATATTCTTGAATTGGCAAAGAATTTAAAAGGTGGTTTAAATCAACAATTATTAAACACGTATTATCTTTTGACCCTGGCTGATGTAAATGCTATAGATCCTTACAATGTTCAAAAGATCACAAGTTTTGAGAGTGCAGATTATCCAGTCATTACTAAGATGTATGAGATGTTATCAGAGTATTTAAAAGCTGACGCGAATGCACAAGGGAATATGCGGGACGAATGGAGAGAGCATGCGGACAGTGAAGAAGAAAGAGTAAGGCAAAGCACCAAAGAATTTCTTTTAAAGACCACCGAGGTGCATTATAAACAATTACTTGCAGAGATGGGCTATGCCAAACCAGAGTACGAACCATATTTACAAGGTATTACTGAGGGAATCTATATTGATGAATTTATGAACATGTATGCTGCTTTTTATTTTCGGCTACATCCTAAGAATGATGATCTGATCAAGCAATATATACTCTTTCATTTCATGAATGCATTTCCCAAAGACAATTTAAAATCCCGGGCCTTGGTTTTTGCGGTGCCAACACCGCATGGGTCGATGTTAAATGTATTGCTCGGGGCTAACCAGGATTCCCAAGGATTAATGTATAAAGTCACGGGTGTATTAACAGCTATGGGTTTTAATCCAACAGACTCACAGGTCAGTATTACTCCCCAAGATCTTATTTTTGACCGATTTAGTGGGTATATTACTGGTTCTCTTGATGTGAGAGGTGCTAGTAGAGAACTCCTGGCTAAATTGCGCAATAGTGGATATACGGATGAAGCAGATATTCGGTATCTTAGGGGAGTATCGACAGAAAGCAGTTATTACCGTCAGCTTCAACGCTTTTTTACCATCATTATTAATCTGGTCATTAAAGGAGTGATTTCAGTTGATGATGTTTTTAAGTTTAATGGAGCTTACGTAAATTTCCGTCGGGTTACTGACATACAAGCTTCAATTACTCGGGTCAATTTTGGGGAGGATATTGTTGTTCATGGCAGGCAGATGAGTAAAATGACGGTTATTCCGGCTGATCGAAGAGGGTTGATCTATGTTTTGCCCAGAATCTTATCTGAGAAATTTGGGTTGAATATTGAAAGAGGATCGATGTCTATCTCTCAAAATGGTGCAGAAGGTAGTTTTGCATTAACGCTTGATGGAGGAATTTTGGATCCAGAGAAGAAAAAGGAAATTAGGCTTTTTTTAATTAGGTTTCTTGAGCATGAGGAGATTACTCAAGAAGGTTTATTGGAAGTGGTTCATGCTGAAGCAATGAGTCGTACCCGAAGATCGGTCGGTCAAGTACTAGAGATTGTCCATCAACCAAGGCAGTTTTTCTTTACTAATCAAGGTGGGATTCGAGAGTATGATTATAGAAGCATTTTAGATCACATTAGAGAGGGTAATTGGGCATTTTTTGGCTATGGATCTTCTAGAATCGCAGAATTAGAAAGGGTAAGAGCTCTTTCTAATGAAGATTTTGAGAAAGAATGGAGAGAAGCTGCGGCTACAAATAGCACATTACAAGGAGATGATAAAGTACGTTTCTTTTCAGAGAATGAATTTCCTACCCTTGAAAGATTCATCGACAAGCTAAGTATTGGAAGACCAGAAGACATTAATCAACATTGGGATCACTTAGGTAATACTTGGTGGGCAGATGCATTACATAGGATGGAACAGCATGGAGGTAGATCCATAGATTCTATAGCCTTGCAAGAAAAAGTTGGGTATATGTTTATTGAGGCATTACGGCGTTGGTACACCGGCCAATTGCCTGATCAGGCTCAATTATCAGATATCGGTGGTATTGATTTAAGCCAAACTAATAAACTTTTCCAAGCCCAAAATGTTGACGGTAAGATCGCTTTTCACATGGATCCTGCGCAGTTGGCGCGGCTGCAGAATTCTCCTGGTTTTGTGCCTGTGATCATTGATATGCAGCCTTTGACTGATATCAAGTCCTTCCTTGGAATTAACAGCCCTGTTAGTGTTGACAAATCAGTCTAGTAAGGGATAATAAACCTCATTATGGAAAGCAATGAGAAGCTTGTTTTGCCCAAATCTGATTCCTGGAAGATGTTTAACAGCATCGCCGGAAGATATGATTTTCTAAACCGGCTACTGTCTTTGGGACAGGATGTGCGCTGGCGCATGGCCTTACGGCAATTTCTGGCTCCCTATTATAAACAAGTGGTCCTGGATTTGGCCACGGGCACTGCGGATGTTTTGATTGCGCTCACCAAGGATAATCCTAAAATTCATGAGGGCATTGGGGTTGATCCAGCTGTCAAAATGCTGGAAATTGGTCGGCAGAAGATCAATAAACTGCATCTGGAAGGTCGTTTGATCCTGCAGCAGGGTGATGCTCAGGCCTTGCCGTTTTTAGATGAATCTTTTGATTGTGTGACGATCTCTTTTGGCATCCGTAATATTCCAGATTTGCGATTAGCTCTTTTAGAAATGTATCGAGTGACTAAAAAGGGCGGACGGGTGCTGATCTTGGAATTCTCCAAACCCGAAAATCCTATTCTTAAAGCCGGGCATTGGCTATATCTACAAACCTTTGTCCCTATCGTTGGATTCTTATTCTCAGGAAATTTTAAGGCCTACACCTATTTAAACCAGACCATTCAGACCTTTCCCTACGGTGATCGTTTTTGTAAGATTTTAAAACAAATGGGATTTGTCGATTGTTACGCTCATCCTCTGATGGGTGGGGCAGCCACCATTTATGTCGCTCACAAGTAAGCTCTTGGCCCTAGAAGAAGCCCGCCAACAAATGGCTTCTTTTATCTCGGCCTACAAACCCTCCAAAAGCATTGAACGCATTGAGATCAAAATCCAGCCTGTAGACATGCTTTCATGGCTCTCGTTGCAGACAGATGATGTGAAGATTTATGGGGCCAATCAGAGTGATACGGTGAGCATTGCGGGCATTGGGCAGGCCGTGTGCGTCACTGACAAAAAGCTTGGAAGTTTTAGACAGGTTTTTAAGGAATTGCATCATTGTCTGTCGCCAAAGTACCCATATTTGCAGTGGTATGGAGGTTTTTGTTTTGATCAACAGCACGCGGATGAAGATTGGCAAGAGTTTGGGGCCTATCGTTTTGTGATCCCGCGTTTTGAACTTGCTGCTCAAAACGATAAGATGATTTTTTGTTGCAATCTTATTGGTCGTGAGAATATTAAGAGTATCCTAAAAAAATTAGCAGGGCTTCAATTAAATATTCAACCTGCCTATGAAGGAAAACATAACCCGCTTAATGCCGTGATTCTCAGGCGCAATGATCAGCCAGACCAAGAACATTGGAAGAATAGCGTTGATCAAATTTTATCAGATAAGGCTGTTCAAAAGGTTGTCTTGGCACGCAAGACTTCCATTCATTTTAAGCAAGATCCAGACTCCTGGGAGATGTTGCGCCGCCTTAATGCCGTGACACCTAATAGCTATCATTTTGCCTTTCAATTTAAGAAGACAGTTTTTCTAGGTGCCTCACCAGAGCGTCTTTACCGCCGCTATCAGCGCTCCATTGAATCCGAAGCCTTGGCCGGTACTAGCCCCAAATCAACAGACCCTAAACTCTTGCAGAATTCTGATAAGAATAAACATGAGCATGCGTTGGTGGTTGATGCCATTGAAGATTCGTTTAAAGAATTTTGTATCAATTATACGCGTGAGAAAACCCCAAGCATTTTGACCTTGGCCAATGGGCATCATTTGATCACTAAATTTCAGGGCCAATTAAAAGATGGCATAAGTGACGAAGATATCTTACAATTCCTTCATCCAACTCCCGCTTTAGGAGGTACACCCAGAAAGAAAGCCATTGAGATAATTGCGAAGTTAGAGGGTTTTTCCCGTGGTTGGTATGGTGCTCCTATTGGTTACGTAGGACTTGATTGGGCGGAATTTGTGGTCGGCATTCGTTCTGGTTTAGTGCGTGGTAAAAGGCTGTCTGTTTTTGCAGGGGCAGGAATTGTGCAGGGGTCATCTGCCGATGCTGAGTGGGATGAGGTAGAGAATAAAATTAGTAATTTTATTAAGATCATTCGTTAAATGGAACCACGTTTCTCAAATATTAATCATTGTTGGGGTGGTTTGATCATCGAGGAGCTCACACGCCTTGGGGTTGAGTATTTTTGTGTCGCTCCGGGCTCGCGCTCTTCGCCGTTGGTGATTGCACTGGCCCAAAACGAGAAAACCAAAACTTGCGTTCATTTTGATGAGCGGGGATTGGCGTTTCATGCCATGGGCTATGCGGCGGCCACCAAGAAACCTGCTGTCTTGATTTGCACCTCAGGCACGGCTGCGGCTAATTTCCTGCCTGCCATTATTGAAGCTTCCAAGAAGAAATTACCTTTGATTGTGATCACCGCTGACCGTCCGCCGGAATTGCGGCAAACTGGTGCTGTGCAAACCATTGATCAGGTGGGGCTCTTTGGGAAATATACTCAATGGGCTTTTGATATGCCTTGTCCGGATATAAATATAGTGCCGAATTTTGTATTGACCACGGTAGATCAGGCTTGGTATCAGGCCGTGCGTCATCATGGTGTGGTTCATCTAAACTGCATGTTTCGGCCACCATTGACCTTGGCCAAAACCTCGGATGATCTGAAGTCCTATCTTAAACCACTAGAATCTTGGGAAAAATCCAAAGTGCCTTACACGGATTATGTCACAGGCTTTGAGTCAATAGCTCTACCTGCCCCAAAGAAAATTGCTAACCGTTTAGATGCTATCAAAAATGGTTTGATTGTCGTTGGTAAAATATCAGGTAAGGCAGAAGCTGATTTGGTTTTACATTTGGCTGAAAAATTAGGCTGGCCTATTTTTGCGGATGTCTCATCAGGACTGCGCTTAGGGCATGCACACGCCAATTTAATCCATTATTTTGATCATGCATTGGCTTCAGAAAAAATTTCATCGCAGCTGAAAGTTGATGGGGTCTTGCATCTGGGCGGCCGCATGACCTCCCAACGTTATTATGATTTTATCCTCAAGCATAAACCTGCCGAATATATCATGGTGATCAATCATGCCTTGCGCAATGACCCTAATCATCAGGTGAGTCTGCGCGTTGAGTCAAGTGTGGGCAATTTTGTTGAGACCGTGATCGGTCTGATAAAGCCACGCAAGCCTTCGGCCAATTTTAAACTTTTGTCTAAAGCCAATAAAACAGCTGACAGTGTCATCGAAGAATTTTTATCTGCTGATGAGAAACTAAATGAGCCTTTAATTGCGCGCACCGTGTCCCAAATGATTCCTGAGGGCCAAGGTTTATTTTTAAGCAATAGCATGCCTATTCGGGATATGGCTAATTTTGCGGATTTTAAGGGGAAGA
>Ga0206857_1076_pt1 | contig 22746 bp, 23 predicted proteins | sample Alteio_BWOrgCont_49_FD_152865 | JGI IMG/M metagenome (GOLD analysis project Ga0206857, IMG submission 152865) | Enriched cells from forest soil in Barre Woods Harvard Forest LTER site, Petersham, Massachusetts, United States -... | ecosystem: Environmental > Terrestrial > Soil > Temperate forest >...
CTCAAAGCCTACATAATGCCTTCCACATCTCTTTGCCGCTACAGCCGTAGTCCCAGAGCCGAGACAGGAATCTAGGACAACATCGCCTTCATTACTGTAGGTTTTAATTAGGTATTCAAACAGCGCAACAGGCTTCTGGGTAGGGTGCAGCCCCTTTTCACAGTCAAATTTTAGAATGGAAGTGGGGAATCTTGAGCCGTCTTCATTCCCCGCTCTAAACTGTCCAAATTTTCCGTAGTTCGTCCCATTGCTCCCGCCGCCCTTGGGCTTATACGGCTTTGCTCCAAAGGTTTTCTGCGGGTTGTAGGTAGGCTGTTTGGAGTAGAATACTAAAACTGATTCGTGTTTTCTTAGAGGTTGTTTAGAAACGTTTAAATGCCCTGTTGAAATGTTCTTTTCCCATATAAGTTCGTATTTAAACAATTTGGGATTACTGGAAACGAGCTGAGAGGTAAACGGCTGCATGGAGGTTAGAATAACAGCCCCGTTAGGTTTTAAGACCCTGAGATATTGAGCCCAGAGACTAGAAAGTGGAATAATTGAATCCCAGCAATTTTGTGTAGTTCCATAGGGCAAGTCACATAGAATTAAATCAACTGTTCCATTCTCTATCCTTTGCATTCCGCCCAAACACTCTTCATTAAATATTGAATCTAGAACCATCCTCCCGCCCGCACTGTCAAAGCTTAAGGAACTGTCCCGTCATCAAAATCTCTAGGGCGAGCTAGGACGCCAGTAAAAGATTCTGTTAGATTCTCCTCTGTCTTATCATCGGAATTGAAATTGCTTTCACTCCCGTGTTTCCAGTCGCACAGACTTTGCCCCGTAAGCATAACGCCAGTAACAGAGCCAAGGAATACAATTGCTAAATTTGCTAGGTTAACAATTTGCGCCGCTACGGCTGGCGAATGAACCAATGTTATTAGAGAGGAGGAGTAAACGAGAAAAACGGAAACCGTTCCTATAAGTGCGAAGGTAAACTTCTTGGATTTGAAATGACTTAATTTAGCTTTCATCGGCGGGGCTATTTCTTGAAAAGGCTGGCAATCGAGCTAATCACTCGCCCCACAACGGAGGCAATGAGGTTGAAAATATTAATCACGATGGGAAGTAAGGCTGGAAAGAAGCAAATCAATACAATACCGCCGATTACTAGGAGAATGCCCGAGATGCCAAAGAAGAAGGGCAAATGAAACCAGCTTGATTTCGATTTAGTTAATTCTTTCTGCTCTTCTTGAAGTACCTTTGTAGTCTGGGAATCTACTTTGCCCGCATCTGCATTCTCTTTCAAAACTTGCTTTGCAATAGCTGGATTGGACGCAATAAGAGTTTTTCCCTCCTCACTATCTAAAGAAATGGTTTTAACTCCGCTGTCTTCCGCTGGGACTACAACGAAATTCTGGATGGCATCTATTTTGACTGCATCCTTGGGCGGCGCTACGAGTTTAACAGCATCCGCATTGTATTTCTGCACCAAATCAAATCTCTTTGCCTTAATGGCCGCATTCTCGGCGTAAACTACCTTAGAAAGTGTTTCAATTTTCCTTTGCTGTACAGAGGCGCAGGAAGCAAGGAGGAGAAGAATGGGAATTAAACCTTTGGACATGAATCTACTTCCCGTGTCAACCTAGCTGGGAAAAATAAGGAGAAGTCCCGAAATTAGAGAGGAAAAATCAGAATCACTAAGCGGGCTTCCTGTCGGGTTCTTTGCGTTTTGGACGTAGTATTGCGCAGCTTCAACATCCCCCGCCTGTAAAGCGCCTTGAACATTGATGCTCAAAGGAAGAAGCGCCGAACGCACGGGAACGCTTTGAGAAAGAACGACGGATTGAAGATTCTTTAAAATCGTATTGGGCAAGTTGGCATTGTAGATAGAGGTAATCCCCGCAACCGCCGCAGCAAGGTTTGCCGCCCTAGGGTCAGCCGTTCCAGGCCACGTGACATTTCCCGCTGAGTCAATTTGATAATCGATGCCCGCCGCTAAATCTGGGCAGAGGGTTTGCATAGCAGTTACCGTAATCATCTGTATATTCATAATTTACCATCTCATTTCTAAACAAGGATAATCAGCAGCTTGGCTTTGGTTCCACCAGCAGAAGCCATAGTTCCCTGAGTTTGGTCCGCCCATGTAAACTAACCCATGATTGGTTGAGCCATTCGGCATCCCGTAATTGTTGGAAGTAAATGTAATGCCAGTCAAGGCAACTCCGTTCCTAATAACAGTTTGGCCATTTGTGAAAGATTGTGTGCCAGTCAACCAACGGAAAGAAGCATAATTGCCGCTTGTAGAAACGACAATTCCCCCTGCGCCTAAGCCATCCGTTACAGAGTCGCCATCATTAAAGGCGTGTCCCGTGCTAAGAATCATGCTGGGGTATGTCGCCATTCCAAGCAGATTACTTCCGTAGTTTCCGAAGCAAACCATTCCGTAAGGCCAGACTTGAAAGTTAAAGGAATAATATGGGCTAATTGAAGTAGTGGTAATTAAACCAGCTTGCGGCTGTCCATTGTTTCCTGGGTATGCAGGAGAAAAATCCAACGCCCAACTTGCGCCGTTTGGCAACCCTGCGCTTAATGCGCCAGAAGGCCAGCGCCAAAAACCATAAGTTGAGTTTCGAGAGATAGAGCTTGTTGCATTGTAAACGTACAGCGAGTTCGCATTTTGCTTAATGACCAGACCGGTTCCCAAGCCTGTAGGCCAGAAGGTAGGCCAATTTAAGAAACCTGAAGGGTTTGACTGAATAGAGGAAATTTCCGTTTGAAGTGCTCCGCTTGCGCCAGTTAAAGCGTTGTAATTTACAATGGTGCTGCCAGTTCCCGTGGCATTTGTTTGCCAATTTCCGCTGAGAATTCTATTGCCATAATCCACCGAAGTATTTGCCGAACTGTCATCAAGAAGGCGATTCTGCCAGTCTATTGAGGTAGTGGATGAACTGTCTGCGGTGATTCTGCTTTGCCAGCTAACAGAAACATCGTGTGAAGAATCGTAGAGATAGCGATTGCCCCAATCAACCGAAATGCTTGGCAGACTATCAATAAGTTGTTCACTTTGCCAGTGAATGTTTGTGCCGATAGCGCCACTCAGATTTGTAATGGAAGTGTTCAGAGCCCCGCTAACGCCTGTAATGAATCCAGTTGAAGCATAGCCAGAAGGATTGGTTTTAAGGTAATAAGTTCCAGTGTTTGACTGAAGAGTCGCAATTTCGGCTTGAAGCACGCCGCTTGCTCCAGTAATAGAAGAATTAAGAATTCCAGTTGAATTTTGAAGGGTGTTTATTTCGGTTTGTAAAACTCCACTAATTCCCGTAACGAATCCAGTTGTCGCAAAGCTTCCAGTCAAAGCTTGGATTGCCGTAATTTCAGATTGCAACACTCCACTAATTCCCGTCACAAAGCCTGTTGGAGTATATCCAGAAGGGTTTGTTATTGGATAGTAACCGCCCGTTGCCGCCACAAGAGAAGCGACGCTGGAAGAAAGAATTCCAGTTTCAGTTTGAACCGCCGAGATTTGGCTTTGTAATACTCCAGAAGTGGAGGCGAGGTTCAACAATGTTGCGTAAGGAGCAAGAGCAGAGGAAGTGATGTAACCAGATGGATTTGCGCCAGGGTAGTAGGAACCAGTTGCAGCCGAAAGGGTTGAAATTTCAGATTGCAAAATGCCCGTTGCCGCTTGTAAGAAAGAAAGGTCCGAGGAAGTAATGTAACCCGAAGGATTGGTGGTTAAATAATAGAATCCAGTGTTTGCCTGAAGACCCGAAATTCCGCTTTCCAAGACTCCGCTAAGACCACTAAGGCGTTGAAAGTTCACCAAAGAGAATGGAGCAGAAGAGGATGTATTGCACTGCCAGTTGCCGGAGAGAATTTCATTTTGCCAATCTAGCGTGACGGCGGGTGAATTGCTCGAAAGCTGGCGTCCAGCATAGTTTAATGCAAGCGCCCCGTTGCCGTCGATTAAAAAGCGATTATCAAAAAGAATCGAATTATTTCCGTTGCTGTCGAATAAGTCTCTGATTGTCCAGTTGAGAACGCTGATTCCGTTGCTGTCAGCCAATACCCTGTTGTTGTAATTTAAGCTTTGGGTTCCTATCGCATCGTTGAAAATACAGTTTTGCCAATCTATCGAAGTTAACTCAGATGCATTCAGCAATTGGCGAGAGTCCCAGGTGACATAAGAATTTAAATTCCCACTTGGCAAATAGTGAGATGGATTAGATGAAAGATAAAAAGACCCTGTAATACCATTCAGCGTTGAGATTGAGGCGGAATTTAGATTAATTGCGGTTTGCAAAGCGCCGCTAATTCCAGTTGTGAAAGCAATGGTCGAATAATTCCCCGTCTGACCTTGAAGAACAGAGATTGCAGAACTGTTCACCCCGATTTCACCCTGAAGGATGCCAGAAGCGCCAGTGACGAAGGGAATGGATGCGTAAGCGCCAGTTGCCGCTTGAAGAGTTGAAATCTCGGTCTGAAGACTGCCAGACGCCTGGGCGAGCGCAGAGACGGTCGAAAATCCGCTAGGGTTGCTCGAAGGGTAGTAATTGCCAGTTTGGCTCTGGAGGGCGGAAATTGAGCCGTTTAAAGCGTTCCCTGATGCCAGCAAATCAGATTCGAGAGCAAAGGGTGTAGTGTCGCAGAAAACCCCTATGGTCTGCCCGTTCTGCGAAACCGAAACATTCCCTAGCCCTGTAATCCCGACAATTCCGCTCAATCCGTTTAAACTCTGAACGTAGGATTGCAAAGCCCCGCCGCCGCTTGGATTGCTGGTCATCCGAACGCCGAAAGGGGAAAAGGATGTAATCCCAGAGAATGTGGAGTAGTTGAGAAAGCCTTTTAGATTCAACGCCTCCAAGTTGTTAATTAAGGCGGGATTCGTTAAATCAAGGGTGAAGGCATACGGCAAACCTGTAATTCCCGTTACTGAAACTAAATTCACTCCGCCAGGGTTCCGTAAATCAAATCTAAAATCCTGAATGTCTGGGGTGTCGCCGTTTAGAAAGTTTAAAGCAACGGAATATACATCATTCTGCACAACTCTCAGGGTGCGCAAGAGAGTCAATCCATCAGTGTTTAAAACGACATTTCCGCTCAGAGAGCAGTTTAGAGTAAGATTTTCCACAAAGGGGCGCTATATGTCAAAAGAGCCTTGAGGCGGCTTATCTTCCTTCCATTCCAACTCTCCGGGGCTAAAGTCATAGAATGGCAAATTATCAAAGCGCAAATGACCTTCTGCCTCTCCTTGGGTTTCATGGCGCATATAGTACATGAAATAGACTTCCCTCCCATTCTCTACTTTCTTCTGAACGTGATGACTTAAACAATGAGGTAAAGCCGCAATCCTAATGCCATTTGGTTTTAGCTTTTTAAATGTAAGGTGTAGGTCTTCTGTTCCTCCTCCAAGGTATCCAAGGAAGTCTAGGAAGGGTAGGGCTTTTGCTGAGAAAAGATTATTCCCGCAAGGCATCCAATCTGATTCAACAATTGCCCCCTTGCCTAAGGCAGGATAAGCCGCAGAAAGCCAGCCCCTCTTGCGCCATTGGCTCGATTGAAGTTCAAAGATATTTCCCTTTGGCGGGCATTTCTCAACTTCCTCCCGAACCTTCTTTAATTCCTCTAGGTCTTCGGGACTTGGGCTACCCTTGGCCAGTTTGGAACGAATGGACTTATCTCTCTTCTCTAATTCCTTGGGCAATTTCCTCTCGTCTTCAAATACTGTTGGGAGAATATGATTTTGCACTGTTCCCCTTCCTCCCATGAAATCACCGCCTCCCGCAGCTACGTAAGGAGTAAAAGCAACGGAATAATATCCGTCGTCAAAGGCAAGAGTATTGAGCATACATCTAAGATTGTTCGGCTCTGGGAGAACATCGCTGTCGAGAGTCCAGATGTAGTCTAATTCTAAAGCACGGGCTTTTGAGAAAGAAGCAGTTCTCAGTTGGGCTATAGTTAATTGATTTTGCCCCTTGTAATCTTTGCTTGGTGAAGGGCGAACTGGCAAGGAAAGGATGATTACCTTTGCTTTGGGAATTAAATCCAAGTACAGTTCGCTAATTTCTTCAATACCATTGTCCAGCTTATCGTCCGTTGCAAGAATCACCGTTATTTCAGGCTTCTCTTTCAGTGCAGCCAAATTTGATTGTACAGCTCTAGCCTGGGCTTTCATTGCGTACATATAGCCTTTGGTAGCGCAGACATTAATTCCGAGTGTTTTCATTAGTTCCTCTGAAATGTCAATAAAGGGATATTACTGCCTTCCAAAGTGTAGGTAATCGGGGCGCAAACTGTTTGCCATACATCTAAAGCGCCCGAAACTGTGTAAGAGGAAGAAGATGTTAGAATTACATTACTGCTGCTCGTGCTTGTCCCGCTTTGGGGAATATGCGTGCTTTGGAAAGCGCCAGGGGAAACGTAGACTGTAGGGATGTGTCCGGGTATTCCTCCGAATCCGCCCCAGCCCGATTGCAAGCCGTAAGAGTCGCAGAAGGTTGATGCGTTTTCCGGGGTGAAAGTCCCGCTTGAAGCGATTGTAGAGTAGGTAACAAGGGAGTAATCCCCAGATGCATACGTGCTGCTAATTCCAGAAGTGAAAAGAAAAGAGCTAATCACCCCAGAGGCGAATCCGTAAATCCAAGTTTCTGATTTTCCTCCGTTTCCTTGGCGTGTCTCCGTATTATTGACCGCAAGGGGAGTCATTGCGTTTCTTAGGACGCTGGCGGTTAGGGGATAGTATATTTCACTGCCAATGCTTAAATCAAAGGCGAAATTTGCCCCTTTAATGTCTTGCGGGGCGAGGATGGCGTTAAATGGCGCAACAGGGGTAATATTGCTTTGGAAAAAGCCGGGAAGGTAACTGCCTATCGCAACGGAAATCTGTGTTGTACCTGCGACGGTGCAGCCGAAAGCTTCGGAGGAAGTTATCCCTTCTGCCTCTATTGCGGTATCGGAGAATGAAAGATATTCTGGAGCAAAGGAATAACCCACAGCGCTTGCAAATCGGCTGTAGGTTGTTGTTGCGGTAGTTGTCGAAGAATTTTCAAATCCAACCGGAACCAAAATAACAACTGAATCAGTGTAAAGTTCGGTGCATGTCGAATTAACCGTGTAAACATCCGAGGTATTGAAAACGGGAAAGACTGTCGTTCCGCCGCCATAGGTGTAGGTTGAAGTGCTAAGGGAATAATCACTGAAGGTCGTGCCGACGGTAGAGATAGGGAAATAGTCCTGCCCAGTAAGGCGTATAGAAGAGGAATCTGTAGAGGTAGCAGTGAGGATATTGTAGGTTCCAGTGATTAGCTCCCCAGCAGTAACAAAGGTTGCCGAATCCCCGATAACATATCCTGCATAATGTTGATTTCGGCCTTCGTATTGCGGCCAGAAGGTTGCCTGGGTAAAGCTTACAGCTATGTCCGTTGCGAATTGCTGCGATGAATTGAAAGCTGGGGAACCTGCGGGATTTGCTGTAAAACTCCAAAGATAATCGGAGCCATTTGCTGAAACCACTGTCCCTAATTCTACGTAGGTTGAAGATGTAGAGGAAGAAAAGCTGTTTGTCGGGCAAGTTGAACTAAACGAAGTGGTAACGGGCGAAATTATAGTCCCAGTCACTCCACCGCCGTAATCTATCGTTGAACTATAGGCATTGGAAGCGCAATTGGTTGAGATTGAAGAAGTGGAAACAACACTTTCGCCCGATGGGATGTAATAACTAAGCGTTGTCGTATCGACATTGGAGGTAGTGACCAGCGTGGAAGAGTAGGTAGTAGTGGTGCTCGTGACGAAATCGAATCCGTAAACAAAGGTTGTACTCTGACTTGAGGAATAGCTTGCCGAATCGGTCGTTGAAGTATCAGCGAAAATGGTAGTCCCGGCAGAGAATGACGTTTCTGTAAACGCAGACATTGTAGCGTTCGAAATGGTCGTGGAGCCGCCTGCGCCAATTTGAGTTCCAGTTTCGCCCGGTGAAATGTTCATCTGGGTAAAGGAGTTGCTGACGATTGTGCTAGTAATTCCGTCTTGATAGGAAATGAGAGAAAGTGCGCTGTTTGCTAAGTCTCCATATTCAACTGGGTTGTCAGAGTAGGAATAGCTTGTCGATTCTGTCTGAGAGGAAAAGAAAGAGTCAAATGCCGAAAGCTCCCTTATTTCGTTCCATGTAATCATTTAAACTGGGGAGTTGACTACAGACCAAATAAACCAAGGAGTGTAAGGCAAAGTTCCTGGGTCTGCTGGAGGGTCTTTATCGGTTACAAATACTTGATTGCCTGCGAGGGAGACGCTTCCCGTACCAATTAGGCGAAAAAGGCTGCCATCAGAGATAACGTAAAGAGGAATTTCTACAGTAGTCGGCAATCCGAAAGGCGTTGCTGTTTGGGCTTCTGGAACATCGGTGTCGCACTCCAGGGAAACGCTGGTTACATTCTTGCCGTCAGTTGAGGCGATAGCTTTTACGTAGTAGGTTCCGGAATTGTCTACTGTAAAAGTGGTGTAAGTATCACTAGGAAGCAATTGGTTTACCGTTCCAGGGTAAAGGACTACGGTGCTCTCATCTGTTGTGCCCATAGGAGTAATGGTTACTAGAAAGGGAGGAGGGACAACGGCATTACTTCTTGAATTAATCGAAAGGGTAGTTCCGCCTGCGCTTCGCTTGATGTTATATCCCGGTCCCGTGCTTATACCTTGAGATTGCACAATGTCGCACAATTTATTGAAATTGGAGGGAGTAACTTCGCCGCCCCAAACTTTGATTTGAGAAAAATCTATATTAGCCATATTAAGAGGGTGGATTGTAGAAATCGGTATCCCAGCCAGCGGGGGAGTAGAGGAAGATTGATTCTTTAACCCAGAAGAAGCCTTGGAGGCGTAGATTACTGCCCACAAGGAGGAAATTGTTATCTCCTGAGTATGGTCCGCCTGGGGCTTGAATTGTTCCTATATTGTCCCGGTCCGAAGAAGGCATGGAAGTAAAATACTCTGTCTTTGTAATCTGCGAAGAACCGGCAATGTAATTCAATATCTTCTTGGGGCTGTAGGAATACCAAGTATTATTGCCGTAGTCCCAGTATTGAGCAAAGGTTGAGAAATTGGCGTTCTCTGTAATCGGGGCTTCAGTTTGGCTGGAAGTCTCAGCGAAGGTAGTAGGAGGAGTGGAATTACTCTGAGCAGTGTACGTTAGCGTTACCTTGCTTAACCCTGTTTTTAAATCTTCGACTGTCGCATCAGTTAAGAGTGCGTTTGCGTAGGGCGAACCGTAGGAAGTTCCAAGGGCTGGAACATCCGCAAGAGCATTTGAAGAAATGTCGATTAGGACTTTAACCAAAGTAAAGCCAGTTAGGACATTACTTGTTCCATTGCTTGTGTTTGCGGTACTTCTTAAAGTAACGCTCTGAACAACTGGATAAGCGCCGTCGCCATGAGTATGTAAGGGCATATCACTGCCCGAAAGTGTCAATTCCTAACCTGAATACGACCAAGCGCCATCGTATTGCTGAATTGCCGACTCGTTCTTTTCTAGGCGGGTTACTACTTTCTGAAGTTCTTGTAATGTCTGGCGGGCAACATCCAAGTGTTGTTGTTGAATTCCCGCACCAGCCCCTTGTTTGTAGTTAGCGTTTTTTAATCCGCCGCCAAGTTCAGCAAGAGAATCAAAGCGGAAGGTTTGAGGTTTGCTTAATTCTTTAACTTTAGATTCTTGGAGTCTTATTTCCTCCTTAGTCTGGGCAATTTGTTCCTTGTATGCTTCCAGGGCTCGCTTCTTGGCCTTTTCGTCGTTTTCTTTGTCTGTCTTTTCCTTCTCTCTGGCAATTTCCTTATTAACTCCTTCAATCTCTTTTCCAATGTCCAAAGAGCGATTTACCGATTTAAGACGGTCATTATTGGTTGAAGCTTTATTGTAGGCTTCATTTTCCGCCGCTTCGTCTTTCAGTAATTGCGATTTTTTCTCCTCAAGCCCAAGCGAGCGTAAATCCCGCTCCTTGATTTTCTTTTCAATCTCTTCCTCTAATTTCAATTGTTCCTCGCCCGCTTTCTTCCTCTCGGCACTTTGGGCCTCTAGGGCTTCAACATCAGTAGTTCCTTTGCGGGTTTTGGTGTCCTCCTCTGCTTCTTTATTCCACTTCTCAGCCAACATCTTTGTTCCTTCTTCAAATGTCTGCTTTGCTGCTTCCTTGGCGGCTTCAAACCCGTCTTTCAAATTCCCTAGATATGAACCAACCGAGGCTAGCCCGACGCCAAGAGATTCAACCAAGCGAATAGTTCCAGCCAGGGCATCGAAGGCATAGGATTTGAAACTTCCCCACAAAACTTTGAATTTCTCCCCTTGGGCTGCAATGGCAGAGACAGAGCCCGCTGTCGCTGTGCGGCTTTCTTCCATGGTTTCCCTAATCTTGTCTTTGCCCTGTTCGAAGATAGGGATTAGGTCTGCGCCATTGCGCCCCAAGATTTTAATCACGGCAGACAATTCCTCTGCGCCCTTGCCCGATTTGTTCCAGCCCTCAGACAGTTCCTCCAACTTCTCTTCCATCGGCATATCGGCAAACTTCTCAGCCTCGATGCCAAGAGCACCAAAAGCATTCTTTAGCTCTTCGTTGCCCTTGATAGCCTCTGCGCTGGCAATCGCTCCCTTCCTCATGGCTTTAGCAATTTCTTCAATACTCGTGCCCGTTTCCGCCGCAATGAGTTTCAACTTCTGTAATGATTCGACTGATTCGCCCGTTCGGTCAGAAAGGTGTTTTAAATCTTCTGCGCTCTCAACAATTCCTTTGATGCCCTCTACAATCGAAGCAAAGGCCAATCCAGAAAGCATTTCCTTCCCAACATCAGCAAAGGTTTCAGAAGCCTTTTCCTTGAACTGGTCTAAAGAGTTTTCAATGCGGGCTAATCCTGCGGCGAACGGGCTGGCGTTAGCTCCAACTTCTACTGTTACTTTTTCGGGCATGATTACAATTCCCCTGTCAATAGAAGTCTTATTCTTTCCTCATTGTCCGAAATAATGTTTGTTTCGCCGCTCTTCAAGAATCCAAGAATCGAATTAATCCAGACAACCTGACCTAGAGGCATTGCTAAAACGCTGTCCAAGTCCCAGCCTGTTTCCTTAATCAAAGCCCCGATATAGAGCATTTCTGCACTGAAAGGTGAAGCGCCGCCTTTGCCATCGGCGAAAATGGGCATAGAGGTATAATCGGAACAGTAGGAAAGGAGTTTGAGAACCTCGGAGTTTAAATCCAATCCAAAACGACGATTCCACTTGCGCCAGAAAAGCCATTTGAAGCGATTTAAAACCCCGCCATGCCTTCCTGCGAGCTTTTGGGTAATCTCATCAAAGGACTTTGAAGAACAGACCAAAACAGCCTTTTCCAAATCCTCCAAATTCCCGCCTTGAGCCTCTGCATCAACGAAGGGCGAACGGATTTGATTCAGAAAGAGAAGGTGCAGTAAACAAAAAGGCTCTAGGGTAATGCCTAGAACCTTGTGATTAATGTTTACGAAATTCTCTAAGAAGCGGGAAGAATTGGGAATGAAAGCCATTCTTCGGGCTTCTTGTCATTAAGGAGTTAAATACTCGGAAACTTTGCACTTAATATTTACAGTCTGGAATCCTTTATTCACTCGCTTAACATCTACGCTTAAAGTTTCGTAGGAAACAGAATCAAAAGTTGTGGTGAATGTAGCGCCAGGAATGGGAAGGGTAGCGCCTGCAAATATCGCTTCAATGCTCATCTCAGTTGTAAGGTCGTCGTATCTACTGGCAACACGATTGCCAGATTCATTGAATACTTCAAAAACGTTCGCCGCTTTAGAGCTTCTGTCGAAAGTTTGGAAGATATAGCCAGTCATGCTAGGGTTTCCGTAGATTAGACCGCCAGTTTGACCGTGGAGAAATTGAGGCATAGAGGGAGAAAAGTTTTAAGTGTTGCTCTCTCTCGCTCTGTCAAAACCTAGGAAGGAACGGCTAAAGTCTGGGCGCTAATGTTGAATTCCATCAGTGAAAGTAAGCAACGGTCCTTAATATCTTGGTCATATGCTGTCGAATAGATGCCCCAAAGGTGGAAAGACCCTGTAGGCTGATTAATTACTGAATCTAAAAGGGCTTGCTTTTGCAATAATTCATAGAGATTAGAAACTACCGAATCATGAGTTTCCAAGGCATTTGCCACGTCATCTACTTGAGTCGCAACCGCAATTCCCAGCTTTCCATCAAATACTTGCATTCCTGGTTCTACCTCTCGAAAGGCTTTGGCTTGCACCGAAATCAAAGGATATGTAATCAAGCCCGTTCCAAAGTAGGGGTAGACTGGATAAACGCCTGTAAAGCTTTGGCCGCCGTTGATTGTTGGGTCTGTGTAATTGGCAATGTAGGTTCCAGTGTAATTGCTTTGAATGTAATTAATGAAAACTTGCTCAGTAAGGGCGGGAAGGGCTGTAAGCATAAAGCTTTCGCCAAGTGTCAACCTTCCTACAATCCAGCTTTGGATTTTGCTTTGTCTAGAGCAACCTCTGCGGCTTTAATCATATCTCTCTCCCTGCCTTCCATGGCACGGGGAACAATGTTCATGCGGTCATTAAGGGAAGAGAAGTAGGAAACAAGATTTGTCATCCTGATGAACTTTTCGTCCCTTCCTGCTGTCCCGTCTTCAATCTCTCCTAGAGGTTTGCTCTGCCAGCCAGGCGGATTGCCCCCGAGCTGCTTCAGGCACGAGCCCCAGCCCGATTTGGCAAAGCCTACGTTGGCTTCCTTGGATTTGGAGAAGTCTTCAATGCTTCCTTGGTTGCCTAGAGGGAAAGAGAAGGGGTGGTGATACGAGACTTGCCCTCTGGCATTCCTTGCTCTGGCATGCTTCGAAGGTTCAAAACTTTCGATTCGGATTTGGTTTAGACGGGATGAATTTTGAAATATGTCCTGAAGAATCGGGGTGTTTTGCTGGCGTACCTCATCTTGAATTCTATCTCCAAGTTTAGAATTGCGGGTAAATTGGAAAATGTCAGTGAACCATTCGGAGCGCAGGTAAACCTTATGTACATCCCTAGAAACAGCGTTCTTGCCCTGTTTTTGGCTTTTAGGTGGGGTTAATTCGGCAAGCCGCTTTGCGAGAAGCTTAGCCTGTTCCTTAATTACCTCGGTCAGGTCTTTCCCGAGCATTACACGGTATTTCTGCAATGCCCCTTCGAAAGATTCTGAGCGTACTATTCCAGTAATCATAATGGGCTTAGTTGGCAGCCGATTTGCAATGAATTTCAAAGGAAATCTCATCCGAAGAAACGAAGTCCACTTGAACCATTTTACCGTTAATATTTATCTTTTCTCCAGGCACTGGCGCAACGTTTAGAATCCAATTAGGAACTACAATTCTAGTCCTATAAACTTCTATAAACCCGCCGCCTTCCAATTCTGTATGCCGTTCCCCGTCGTTAATGATTCCTTGGTAAGTAGCCCCCTTATACACAAAGTTACTTCCGAAAATGCAATTACTTTCACCAAGAGCCTGTTTAGTGAGGCATAAAAATTCGTCGTTCATTGGTTCGGTGAGACTGTCAAAGGCAAAGAAAAAGAGCGAAGATTCATAGCCTTCGCTCTTCTTGTTTCTAATGAGTAGATTTAACTATTTATTTCTTACTAAACAATTCCTTGGCTTCTGCTTCCACTTTCAAAACGAGGGCTTTAATCTCGTCTTCCAATCTTTCGAGCAAAGTTTCTTTCTTGGCGGGAGAAGGAGCGGGAACTGATACGGCAACTACTTCGGGGGTTGGTTTAACTTCGTCCATAATTAGCGAAGGAAAATAACCGCTGATTTCGGATTGCCGACTGCGTAACCTAACATGTAGGTATAAGTGCAGAAGATTTGACCTAATTGCGGATTGTAGCTTTCACGAACCTGAATGGTTAGCCCTGTTTTAGGGTCTACAACGTTGGTAATTCTTGCGGGAATAGGAACGCCTTCTGCCCAGCTAGATGGTAATTCTGGAACACGAGCTGCGACGACAACTGCCCCTCTTTGCGCAGCCACGGCAACAAGGTTGTTTTGGCTGTAAGGGAGGTTATTGTAGGTTCCGATATTGAAACCCGCAAGATTTGGAATTCCTGGGGCGGAAGTGCCTGGTCCGCCGTAGAGTGTGGCGAAAATGTAAGGGTCACTGAGGAGTTCCGCTTTAATCTCTGGATTTACAATCAAAATACGATTGCTCGCTGGAACTAAATTGGTATCAAGTTTGTTGTTTGCCGCAACGGGAACAGTAATACGAGTGGCAATGCCGCTCGCCTGTGGTTGGAGGGAAACGTAGGTATTGTAATTTCCTGTGGTGAATAATGTGGAAATACCAGACATAATGTCTGAAGCAATGGTTCCAGCTAACTCAAGGGCGTGTTGCTGAATCAAATTCAAATTGGAACTGGAAAGCTCTTGGTCGTTGAAAGAGATTGTAGCGTGACGATGGTTATTGATAGTCAGTGAAACGTTGGTAAGAGTACCAGTCGCAGGGGCGTATCCGTTGGTTGTATCATAATTCTGAACAGTAGTAAGCTGGGGAATACGGGTATTGATGGTTTGTCCGTATAAGGGAATTCCTTGCGCAGAAAAATCCGTGCAGAAGGAAGTAATCATCGGGAAAGAGGTAACTAGAACTTCAAGGGCTTCTTGAGCTACTAGAGAGGGTGTAATTGTGCCGTTAGAGTTAGACATATAGCGCTGGTCCTCTTGTCAAATTAAACATCTAAGAGCGCCTTGCGGTTACTCTTCCAGAATTCGCCACGTTTAACTGGGTCTTTAATGCTGGCAAATTCGGCTAAAATGTTATCCTTGCCATAGGTGGCAACGGGGGATTCTGATTTCATCGGGGCAATACCCTGAGAAGCTGCAATGTCTATTGCCTTCTCTGTCGCTGTCTTTGCCTCTGCTTTTAATGAATCAATTGATTTAAGCGCCTCACCGAGTTTCTCGGCTAGCTCAGCAGACTCAGCTTTAGCTTTATCAAATTCAGCTTTAGCGGCCTGAAATGCAGCTTCTAGAGTTGCTTTTTCAGCTTTGGCGGCTTCGTGGTTAAGTTTGGCTTCTTCAATGAGGGCGAGCGCCGCAGAGTAATCAGCCTTTAATGTTTCAAGTTCAGAGATTAAATCCATTCCCCTGAGCAAGTGTCAAAAGGCGGTAAGCAATTATCGGGAGTTAAGTAAATCTACTAAGGAATCCAGGGAATTAATTACGCCATCTGCTAAGCCATTCTTTAGGGAGTCTTTACTGTCGAACATTTGTCCCTGCATCGCACTTACTGGAACTCTCGGGCGAGTGCTAAGAACGTAGGAGGTAAATTGCCCGTAAATCTTGTCCACGCTAGACTGAAGGAGCGTCCGCTGGTCATCCGTCAAAGTAGTGCCAGGGATTCCCATTGCCTTAAATGCTCCAGCTTTGAAGAGTTCTAGTTTTAGCCCGTCATCTGCCATCGCTTTACTTGAGTCAATCAAAGCTAAGTAAACTCCAATGCTTCCAATTTCAGCGCTCTTGGAAAGAAATATCCCCTTTGTCTGGGAGGCAAGCCAATATGCCGCCGATGCAATACAATCGTCAGTGTAGGCGTAGGTATCTTTCGATTTACCAAGTTGAGCAATAGCATCTGCTGCCTCTGGAACGCCCGTTACTGTTCCGCCGCCGCTGGAGATGTTAAAAATTACGTTGCTAATATCAGGGCGGGAAGAGACTTCTCCAATACTGGCTTTCAAGTCCTGAAGGCTTTGCGCCCCGCACATTGCCTCTAGCCCTGAGCATTTATTTAGAATGACTCCCTCGATAGGAATGACGGCTGTTTTTCCAACCACGGCAAAAGGTTCTTTCTCTGGCGGTTCAATGTCGCCAAAGTCTAGGTCTGCTTTCTTGCTTAAGTGCGCCTCGATGACTGCCTGAATGGCTCTGTGTTTAGAGGGAAGGATGCACCAAGGCTGGTTGTAAACAGTGTCTAGAATGTGAATTAAGGGGCGCATAGATTAAGTTAGTTCTCTGGTTCCTCAGGGGCTTTAGGTTTCTTCTTCTCCGCTGGCTCTTCCTCTTCGTCCGCAATCCCTTGCTCGGCATTCTGGCTTTGTTGCTTGGGAGTCAATTGTGCTTCGGGAACGACAAGCTCTAAGGGTAGCTCTTTGGCTTTGGCTTCAGCGATTAAATAAGACAACTCTGAAAGCCATTGGTCTGCCTCTTGCCTCCAATCTCTTCCACGGGCGGAATAGTAGGCTTCACGAGTCATTAAACCAGCGTTCACAAGGGAAAGTTCCGCCGTGGTGGTTCTACCTTGGTCTACAGTTAGGCTAATGGGCTTGGTGTAGCTGCAAGCGTAGGGTAGAATTCCTTTTGCAGGGGGTCCGAGCTTGGCAGACTTAATGAAAGAGGAGATAACCCAAGAATAAATCCTATCCATTGCGGACTCTATGATTAGGTTCTGCAAACCAGAGAAGAAGAAAGCTGCGTCATTAATTACAAAGCGCATTGCTGTTCCGTTCAGTTTTTCAGGGGAAACTACAAATTCGAAAGGGAGTGAAACGCTTAAACAAACATCCCTCATAATTCTATCAAGAAAGCTAGTAATGTTCTCGGTGGGGTTTTCGCTAGACACTAATTCCAACTCTTCGCCATCTTGGGCAACGATTGTATGTCCTCCGAAGATACGGTCAATTGCTTGAACGGCGTAACCTGTAGTTGGCTGTTGAGTTTGAGGGTCTACGGGAATTAAACCTGCACCTAGGCCGTTGCTTCCAGTTAAGTCTGGCGTTTTCTTTTTCCAAACTGCCGCAATGGCGAGTTGATATTTTAGGGCACGTTTAATGAGAGTAACGCAATCCTTTTCGTCTCTAAGACTATTCAGGGAAGAGCAGAAATATCCAATCCCTCTCATTTGCCCTATATTCTTTGCCTTCTTAATGTGAATGACGTTCGCTGCCTCTACCTTCTGGCACGTTTCATTGTCAGGGGCGAAGATGTTGTAGGCAATTGCTTTGCCGTAGGAGTCGTAATAAACCCCTTCATGCGAATCGTCTTTGCCGTTTGCTCTGACTCGCTCGGAGGGAACGAGCATGATTTGAGGATAGCCGCTTGGGGCTTTAACTAATACTATGAAAACCTCACCGCAGATGATTAGCTCTCGGGCAATTACTCTCTGCGCCTGCCACAAAGTCATTTCGTTGTCGTTCGTGCAAAAGACAGAATCGGCCCATGAGCTGAAAGCCGCCGTTGCTTGTGGATTAAAAATTGGGTCCTCGGTCGCAGCATTCGGAATAAGCCCGTTTCCAACTCCGTAGATTTCGGACAGAGAAAGGATGCGCTCGGCTAAAGCGTAGTTCGCCACAATGTAGCGAGTCATCCGAGTTATTTCATGGCGAGTGAATTCGCCAGGATTATTTATCGCATCTTCTGTAGGGGAAAAGATGTAGCTTCTGTCCCGTGTTAGAGTGGCTGCTTCATAACCGTTGTACGCTACGATTGCCTTCGCTCCTGAATCAGATGGCAGGTATTTATCCACCAAACCTCTAATGTAATTCTTAATATTCATTAGATTAGGGTGAAATCTGGGCGAAGATTTGTAATATTCCCAGTGTTGAACTGGCGTATTGCCCAGCTTACCTCTGCAAAAAGCACATCGGCAGGCTTGGAAATGTTGAAAGTGAAGGTCTTCCCGTTGACGGAAGAGTTAATAAGGGCTTTTACATTGCCCTGAGAAATTGTTTGAAGGCAGGTGTTCCTAATCGGCTCTAACGTGAGGGTATTACCTTCCTCCAGGGCGATTTGGTACAGAGCAACGGCAAAAGGATTCATTGTTTCCTTCGCCTGCTGTCAAAGCCGCTAGTTCCAAGGGTTCAGAGCGTAGTCTCTTACTTGCTGGGATGGTTCCTCTGGACGAATGGCTGCCCGAAGCCTTTCTTTCTGTCTATGCTCCTCAAACATTGGAATGAGGAGATACTTCAAACCTTCCAAATATTTAAAACAGTCGCCAAGATGATTTCTCCTATTAGTACAACGCCACTCTGTCTCAATTCGCCCTCTCACTTTACGTTCTACTAAATGCTCGCTGGAAAGCTGTATCCTCAGTTCGTCGTCAGTATTGGAAGGAAGGTAGAATCGTCCTGCACGCTCTCGAATGTTTCGAATGTAGAGAATATCCTTAAATGTCCTGTCATTAATTTTAAGCCCTGGCAGCACATTCTTGCCTTGGAAGTTAAAATATTCCTCCTTGGCGGTGAGATTGAAGCCGTTTGCCTCTACACGTCCGATGACTGGCCAGAAGAGTCTCAGGGATTTGTAACAGAAGTCTTTAACTTGTTCCGTTCTTGTTCCTCCCATGTCGATTAGCGCCCTCTTGATGGGATATGATTCATCTGAGCCTCGGACTTTAAATTTGCGTTGAGATATTAAGGCAAGGTCGTCAAAGGTTTCTGCTGGTCCCCATTCTACAACAGAACTGCTGCCATCGGGATAAAGCGCCTCGATGCCATACCAGAAGTTGTCGCCCTGCGTATCAACAGCCATCAAGACAGCATCGGGTTTCGAGAGTAATTCCCCTCGGAGATAGTAGGGGCTTTCTTTAACCAGTAAATCTACATGGTCCCGTTTGATTGTAGATGCACGTTGGGCAAAGCATTCGCCAAGGTAGGAGTTGTAAAAATCTCGAAGCAGTCCAATGTCATCTTTCGCAAGCAGGAACATCTTAGCCAGACTTCCAAGGGTAATGTTGAAACTGTATAGGGCGGAAATGTGATAGCTTCTCTTGTCCTCCGTAGCCTTTGGGTTATGGTCTTTCCATCGCCCCTTCCTGACCATTTCAATTTTGCTTTGCTCATTTAGATGTGCCTTACATTCTGGGTTTGAGCATTGGTAATAAACTTTCGATTCAAGAAGGTCTAAATCATAGCTGCCATCCTCTAGCTTGCATTCCTCAAAGCCCCGAACATTTTCAAAGCGCAGGATTTGCTCAAGATTACAGGAAGGGCAAGTAACGTAGAAGTAACTTTGCGAGCCCTTGAGAAATTCGGAGTGAATTACGGAACTGTTTTCCTCTGTAGGCGTCCCCATAACGAGAATCTTCTTTTCGTTTGGGAAGCTTATGGTTCTAGCTTCTGCCAATTGAAGCGCAGGCGCCTCGCCTTCTGAAGCAAAGTCTTTTAGTTTGTCTGCCTCATCGACAATGACAATTGCGGCGGGGTTGCTTGAAAGTCTAGACGGGCTTCCTGCGCCGATTACACGAGCAATGCATGAAGTAAAAAGAAAGTCTGTCTTCTTTAGGTCATCCTCATTGCCTGTGAGGAAGTTGCCGACTACAGGGCTTGCGTGAATGGTCGGCGTAAGGGACCGCTCGCAAAACTGTTGCGCCAAGGTCTGACTTGGCATGAACATTAAAATATTGAGGGCAAAATTGCAGACGTAGTAGAGGATTACATTATTGGCGAATTGAGTTGCCCCGATTTGGGCAGACTTCTTAAGGACAATCTTTCTTACTCTTGGGTTGCCAATGTCGTCGTAAAGCTGGCGAAGGTATGGCGTATGTCTTAGGGAATATTGACCGTGCAGGGTAGTGGTGAAAGAACTTAAGCGAATGTTTCCTTCAACCCAATCGGAGGGCTTTAACTTTTCCTTGGGCTTGAATACCTTTTTGAGAATATCCGATACCGCTTCCTTGGCTGTGCTATTCACCTTCAGAATCCTCTTCTAAGAATGGGCAAGAGTATAAGCCAGAGATTAAGGAGTCTATTTCAACGCCCAAAGTTTCAATAATGGCAATCTCATCTTTGCCGACAAGTTCACGGGCAATGCGCTTGGGCAGAACTTCCAAGTCCTGACGAAAGCGGAGGAATAAGCCAGTAAGGACGGTTCGCAATTCCGCCTTGGAAACGCTTTGGCGATTGGCTTCCTGAATGTCTGGCGTTGATTGTTCCACCTTCCTGAGCTGTTCCGAGATGGCGAGCCATGCCTTTTGCTTCTGGCTTTCGAATTCGCCGCCGATATTGGCGCTGTAGTCGGCATATGCTCTCGCCTCTTGCTCTTGCAGGCGTTGAATGGATGCTTTAAGCCCCAGAGCCAGGCCGGACGAATCTGCCGAGACTCCAGGGGAGGAAGGGAATGGGGTTTTGCCGGCAATCCTTGCCTTGGTCTCTTCGAAATCGTCGAGCGGGTAGCCCTCTTGTGCGTACCTTGTGACCGTTCGAACGCTACAGCCGTAGAGTTGGGCGTAGTGTTCCCGATTGAATTTGAATTTCCAGCGTGCTGCCATTCGCTGGGCGAGAGTGTCAATGGATTGTCCCTCTGCTGTCCCTCTTGGGGGCTAGAATGGCATTTAAACGCCGAATTTGGCCCGCTGTGGACCGTTCCCTAGAGTGGAGTGCCAGAGTGCCACGGGGATTTGAAAAGTTGCCCGTTTTGGTCCTCCAGGCTGTTCCCTTAACCGTAAGGGAAAAATGGGTTTAAAAAGATTCCTTTTGGCTTTTTTTATACACCTTAATGCCGTACTATTGCCTCTGCATGATTAAGAAAAATGCCGTTTTAGTCCTCGGTGCAGGTGCAAGTGTTCACCTAGGGAGTTCCTACTGGAAAAACTCTATTTTGGGCCATCGTTGACATAGTGGGCGGGGCGGAAAAGCCTGATAATTATGGCATCAAAGAATCTTTCCGAGAATAGCCTCAATTTTGGCGTTGCAAGGACGTTTCATTTTTGCATAGGATTCATGGCATGTCCTCCATAATACACTTTCTTTATTGGCTTCTGCTTTTACCTGTTGGCTGGCTTGTTACTTGGACGGGCAGAACATATGCCTCTCCTCAATTTGACCGATGCGTCGAAAAAGCTATCAAACCGTTTTTCAAAAGCCAAAGGCAAAAGTATATTGCAAAACAAGAGGAAAATAAACATTCAATCTACAGAGACGCTGCAAGGCGCCGCACATGGGAGCCCTCTATGGTCATGCTTGCAACAGGGTTCATTGTGCTATACGGACTCTCTGTTGGATTTGCGGTATATGTACTAGTGAACTTTCCGTTTTCGTGGAATTCGAATATCAGAATACTTCCTTCGTCGCTAACACCTTTATATATGAACATTCTCAGCTGCTTTGTCCTGTTATGCGCCATTATTGCGGCCGTAGCAATGAAGTTAGTTTCGAATTGGACAGTAAGAATGTATTTAAGTTTGCAAATCGTTTCGGATTTCGATCAACTAATTGCAGCGAGAAGAATACTGCTAACAGAAATTCAAATTTGGTCATTGCAACAATGCTTTGCAACAATGCAGAATGAAAGCGGTTGGGAAAAGCTACACTTACAATTCGAAACGTTTAAGGCATTGAATAGAAAACTAACTGAACGAAGAGTCGATTTAGAGACCTCAAAAGAGGTGTTGCTAATAGCTACTGCATATTGCGCAGGAGCAACTCAGGAGGCGATTGAAGCACAAATAGTTGAAGTTTCCGCAGATTCCTTTTCTGCTAAAATACCTTAAAGTATTAATAAGCCATGATCAATAAACCCACCGTATTCATTCTTGGAGCTGGAGCGAGCTTTGACTTCGGTTTTCCCGTTGGGAGCAAACTACGAGCGCAGATAGTAAACTCTACAAAAAGAGGCAATGCAATATGGAAAGGATTGTGGGATATGGGCTGCTATACGGAGTCTGATATATTGAAATTCCATAATGCTTTCGCTGGATCAGGCCAAGAATCAATCGATGCATTTCTCGAAAGAAGAACTGATTTTATAGAAATCGGCAAAGCGGCAATAGCTCTGGCTCTTATACCCTGCGAGGAAACCGAAAAAATATTTACGAGTGAGCTTTTCGGAAATAATTGGTATGATTTCGTTTTTGCACAAATGACGGAGGGAGCCGATTCGCTAGAGAAATTCGTGGAAAATAAACTTTCATTCGTTACATATAACTATGATCGATCATTAACCGAATATCTTTGTACGGCAATTGCTAGAACGTACAATATTCAGGGTGATAAGCTTGCCGAAACGATGAGGAACATTCCGATTATCCATCTCCACGGAAAGCTCGGACATATGTGGTATGAACAGTGTAATAACATAAGAGAGTACAATCCTAACACCCAAGCTAAATTTGCGAAGATTGCAGCGGATGAAATCAAGATCATTCACGAACCAATTGAAAATCTTCCTCAATTCAGGACGACGTTAGAGATTTGCAAGCAAGCAAAAGTTATTTGTTTTCTGGGCTTCGGATATCATTCCAAAAATATCGAACGGTTGCATATGGAGCTTTGGGGGAAAAAGGAAATTTGGGGAACAACGTTTGGGCTAACTCGCAATCAACAATCTCGGCTTCTACATCGCCTTCATAATTATGTTTTGCTCAGAAACAACAATGTGCTCGATTTCCTAAGGCACTCTTGCATTCTTTCTGAGTGGACACCGTTTTTCGAAAAACCTCCTGAGTGGGATACTGCGTATGGCATCGACGAGTTTCATTAACAACCAGAGGCATTCTTTATGCGTAATGGGGTTCATAATTTGATATTTCCGTAGTAGTCTCTTTCAGGTCTGAAATAGGGAATCGCCTTCTTTACGCCCGCTACAGCTAAGAGAGACAAGCTTAGAGGTAAGGGAAGGTAAAAGAGCACCATCAGCTTTAGGGAGAATTCAATCAGGGCTAATAAAGGAAGAATCTTTATCATTCCTATTTCGTTTGTTCATCCCAGCCCTTAAACCCGACTTTAACGGGCTCTGGGCTTTCGGCTTCCATGTATCTTTCGATTTTGTTCAGGCGCTTCGCAATATCGGC
>Ga0206857_1078_pt1 | contig 22511 bp, 25 predicted proteins | sample Alteio_BWOrgCont_49_FD_152865 | JGI IMG/M metagenome (GOLD analysis project Ga0206857, IMG submission 152865) | Enriched cells from forest soil in Barre Woods Harvard Forest LTER site, Petersham, Massachusetts, United States -... | ecosystem: Environmental > Terrestrial > Soil > Temperate forest >...
GCATACTGCGTGAAATATCAAGCGCAATAAAAATATCACGGCCCGATTGCTCCACTGTTTCTTCTTTTTTACCCCATCTTGGACTAAGTAGGGCTAAAAATAAAAATAGTAACCCGACAAAAAACAATATTGTTTTTAATAATTTGCGATTGAACGAATAGTTTAATATTAATTTTTCTTGATTGTCTTTATGCGCAAGCAAATTGATAGTTTTTATTTGCTTTGCAAACTTATAAACTAAAACTATAATTGCTACAAATAAAACCGGAAATAACCAAATGTATTGAGGCGTACCCCAATTGATGCCAAAAAAAATTTGTCATGTTAAATTTATCTTACTATAAATACGAATTAGATATTATTTTGTTAATTAAGTTTCCCCCGTTCGTGGTGAGTAGATTTAACGCAGTTAAATCATATCGAATCCATGAACATTCCCAAACTTCTATTAATTCTAAGATGTTCAGTAAAAAAAATCCATCAAATATTTACTCCTTTGCTCCACCCGAAGAATTAGGAAAAACAGCTTTTTTAAGTTCTTGAATTTCTGACTTAAGCTTTCTAATTTCATGTATTAAATCTGTAATCTCTTTTTCCTGAATTATAATACTCTTTTCATGACTATGCACAACATAATACAATCCATTCAATGTGTCGTACAAGCCTAGAATTCCTGACTCTTTATTTTGCGCAATACGATTCGGATTCTTGATCTTACTCTGTGTATCACTATCTAAGCGTCGAAAAATCACAGACAACCGTGGTTCGTCTTGACGTTCTTCACCCGCATACAATCCACTTGAAATTAACACTAAACTTAAAATTATAAATTTTTTCATTTTTATACCTTTCTACAAAATTAATTATTGATGCGCACTCTCAATAAAACTTTTCAAACTATCAATCTGTTTTTGTTGTTTATCAATTTGCATACTTTGAACTTCTAAAACATGCAATATATTTCTAAAACCCACTCCAAAAAATTGGAGGTAAATATGCTCTATCACATTATAAATATATGTTGTATTCTTAAAATTCTCCACGTGAACATTTTTGTGATAGTCTTCACCCTCATTAACCAATGCTTGAATGTTCTCTAAATTGGGTTTGATATCAAATTCATAATCATCTTTTTCTCCACCATAAAGAACACTTGAAATTAACAATAAACTTAAAAATATAAACTTCTTCATTTCATCCCCTATTTTATTAACAAATAGCAAATATCAACCATATAACCAGCCTAACAAAATTTATTATATAAAATCAATGGTTTTTCAGAATGAAAACAAAGCGCTTGGTTTTTCAGGTTCAAGCAGGTTCAAATCAATCAAACTATTTTTTATACCATTTACCTTATTCCCTTATTTATGGTAATATATCCTTATAAACTATAAGGAGCAACATGAGCAAAGAAAATTTATCACGTTTAACAATAGACATTCCAAAAAAACATCATATCAAACTAAAATCAATTGCATTAATCACGGAAAAAAGTATGCGAGAAATTATAATTGATGCAATAGAATCTATAGATCTTAAATGTTTAAACAATAAACATTTGCCTAATAAAGAAACTTTAAAATCAATAGATAATATTAAAAAAGGCAAAAACCTTACTGAGATTGATGATTTAAAAACTCTGTTTTATAAGCTGAACCAAATAAATGTAGATAAAGCCAATTCTAGCAAAAGCAAGAATAAAGCCAGAAAAATTATCGGTATAAAATAATCATAATATTTAGTGTAAATATTAGTTTCATAATCAGTTTTTTCTAGCTTATCAATTGTATCATAAATGATTTTCATATCAGCAGCATTTTGTGCGTGGAAAAATTTGCCGCCGGTTTGCGTAGCAATATTTTCTAAAAGTTTTTTGTTTAAACTGGAATTGCCCTGATAAATGCCCATCATTGGATGTTCAGTGTATCCACCATGTTCATTGCCGATGCCTATTGTATAAATTTTAACACCTAATTTTTGTGCAATATTAATAGCAACTTGTGGATCAATATCAGGTGGGCTCGGTTCCCCGTCGGTCAATAAAATTATAATTTTACTTTTAGCTTTAGAATATTTTAATCTGTTTGCAGCATTAGAAATTGCTAATGCCAAAACCGTACCATCGGCATTTATTTCCCCTAATTTACAATCCTCTATGATTTGGTATAAAATAGTTTTATCTAATGTCAGCGGACAACGTGAAACTGTATATTTTCCAAAAAATACAAGACCAATTTGGTCGTTAATGCGCTTTTCTATAAACTTAATTGCTTCAGCTTTTGCTATGTCTATGCGTGGTGTTCTATTTTGTAAATCATCAAAGCATTGCATACTGCCTGAAACGTCTAATGCGATTACTATATCTATGCCATCAATATTAATCTTTGATTTTCTATCTACAAACTGTGGCTTTGCGATAAGTATAATTAATAATAAAAAACTGAAAGTTCTTAAAAAGAAAAGAATCTGATTAGCATAATTTTTGGTAACAGCATTTTTCTTGAGCAAACTTGTTAACGAGTATCTATAAGTTACGGGCTTATAAAACTTTAATTTATAAATTAATGCCAATATAAAAATCGGTATTATAAAATATAAAAACTGATAATTTGCAAAATTTAAATTATTTAACAAAACAAGTTCCTAAAAATGCGTTTTTTATTGTGAGTTTACAGAATTTAAAATAATTTAAAAGAGTATAAAAAAATAAGGCAAGCCACTTAGGACCTGCCTTTATAAAATGACAAAACAGAAAAAATTAGGCTACTGGCGGTCTTCTGCCCGTAATTAGCCAATAGATTAAGGAAATTACGAAAATAACTAAAAATACATAGAACAATGTAACTGCAATATCAGCTGAAGCAGTAGCAACACCGCCAAAACCAAAGAAAGCCGCAAGCATAGCAAGTAAGAAGAATGCTATAACCCAATTTAACATATTTATCTCCTAGATATAATTAAACACACTTAAGAGCAACTTATAATAATCTGAAATTAAAATTCAAGAATATAGTTGCTTTTTAACTCTGTAATTTGATAATGTCGGTTTAAACAAGGGGGATGTTATGTACAAGTTTTCAATTATATTAATTCTATTTTATACAGTACTAAACATCATGGGAAATAGTTTACAGAATGGTAAAGCCTGTACAACAGGTACAGAATGCTCATCGGAATATTGCAATCCCGAATCTTTCAGATGCACTATTGAACCAACAAGAATTTTAGTTTATAAATTATCAGAGTTTATTAAAAAAGATAATTTGTCTTTTGATATATATAATATACTTAAACAGTTAGAAAAAACCCCGTCTTCTTCAGCAACAAACGCGGGAAGTAGCTTAGGCTCTGCAATAGGCGGTCAAATGGGTGCAAAATTAGGAGGAGTTGTTGGAGGATTAATTAATCCCATAGCTTATTTATTAAAAATCGGACACTTAAATTTATCCCCGGAACTTAAAGAATTCGAAAAATTATTAGAAGATCTTATAAATCGTATAATCGTAACCTTATCAAACAAAATTACTGAAGAAGATATAAAAGCATTTACTGAAAAGGTTTTTATTTTTGCAAAAACAGCATCAGGTAAAAATAAAATTATTGATATTCTTTCTAATTTTAATACCTTGGACTCGCTTCGTGAAAAGGCCAAAAAAAATATTATTATAAAGAACAATACTACCCCTCCCACAAACCTACAACAGCTTATTAATGAAAAGACAGCTCATGAGTTAGAAAACTTTGCTCAAGAGTTTAAGGCCTTCGGTAAACAAATTTCACTAACCGGTTATCTATTTTAGCTTTTTACCTAAAAAAACCTATACAGGCTTTGCCAAGGCTACGCCGGACAGAGAGAAACCCGAAAACCAGGTTTGGGAAGCAATAATCTTGCTTTTTGGGCACCCGATTTGTTATCTTTAATTTATGGAGGTAAAAAAAATGGAGAAAATTAAAAAAATATCAGTATTTATCGTTGTATTTCAGATATTTGCCCTAAACTGCTCTGAAGTCTCTAAAAAAGAAGGATGGGATAGAAGAGAGCGTGGAGAAGGTAGAGGCAGAGGTGAGGGCAGAGAAAGAGGTGAAGGTAGAGGCTTTAGAAAAGAAAGAAAGCATGATGTTTCACAAAGTGCTATTGCTGCTGAGCCTAAATCTCAAATTACTCCTGAAGAAGAGCCGGACTGGGTTGTTGTTGAGGATATAAATGCACCTACTCTGATAAATAAAATTGCTGATGCAAATATGCAATCACTTCCTCCTGTAAAACCTCACGAAAAAAGAAAGAGAAAAGATAAAAACAAAGATGTTATTGATGCATACGCACGCGTAAACCAGTTAGAAGAGTTAATTTCTAATAACGAGCCTGCAGCATTGCGTCAAAGATCTTTTGCTATTATTGCAGACGCAGAAAAACAAATTGAAGGTGCTAATTGGACCAAAAAATCGGTAATTGACCAAACAACAATAAATGATTTAAATATTTTAATAGGTAGTAAAGAGGAACCGGGAACCAACTTAACTTCTGTGTTAGGTAAAAGTACACTAACCGATATAGGGCAAGCATATTTAACTGCATTAGTTGCAAGACCAACTGATGATATGGAATTATTGCAAAAAAGACAGGATAAAATGAAACAATTTAATAAGCTAAATGATGAAGAAACTGCTTTATTAAAAAGTTTATTAATAAATTTTGGTGCCAATGAAAACTATTTAATAGGTTTATGGGGTGACCATATACCTCAGTTATTGCCTGAAAAAGATTATTTCACTTCATTAGGCGCACAATATTTAAACGAAAGCAGTGCCGCATTACTTGGTAAATCTATTTTAAATAATGTACAAATGGCAACAACTGAGGGTGCTAAAGCTTTATCAACCGGATTACTTACTCTTTACGGTATATCATCTTTTCTTAATGCAAAAGTACCTTACAAAGAGGAGATGTCATCTTATGCTGACCGTAATATCGGTGCATTAGTAAGCAGGGGTTCAGGGGTACCAATACCCCGTGAAGCTGTTTCAGCACTAACTTATATAGAACACCCTCAAGTACGTGGTGCACTCTTTACAGCTGCGGGTTATAATGCTGCAAAAATGTTAAAAACTTCACTGCAACAAAAACATGCAGAGCTTCTAACACGTAATACATTATTAAAACGCGTAAAACATATAGCGCAACTTATAATATCAATGGAAAAAATACGTGATTTGTTAAAAACCAAACCGAAAATTACTGAAAATTTAATGTTCTATAATTCACTAGATGCATTCTTTAATACGTTACCAAAGGAAAAACCTAAAATAGAGAAATTATTTGAATTGTTAAAAACAGATACACTGTCCGAGCCAATTACGCAAGATGTACGCTATGTGTTTGACTACGGCAGAGTACTTGCAGCAACAAAATTATTGACTGAAATAGAAGAACATATTGCATTACCGTTAACTGCAATTGGTGAAATTGACACATATTTTGCTCTTGCAAATCTTATAAAGCAAAGTGCAGGTAAGCTTGTTACATATTGTTACCCAAACTATATTAAAAGCTCAAAACCGGTGCTAAACATAAATGAAGGCTGGAACCCGCTTGTTGACCCAAATAAAGTGGTTCCGAATTCCATTGCAATTAATGAACAAACTACTGAAAATATGGTTCTAACGGGCCCTAATTCAGGCGGTAAATCTACAATATTAAAAAGTGTAGCCATGATATTGGCACTGGCCCAAAGTACTGCAATTGTACCGGCACAAAGTATGACCGTAACACCATTTGGAAATATTTCGACTTACATGAATGTAACTGATAGGTCAGTTGGCTCAGATCAGGCATCTCTTTTCCAGGCTGAGGTTGATAGAGTCTTTGAATATGGTGATACCGTAAGAAAATTATCAATTGAGGGTAAATTTAGTTTTGCAATATTTGATGAAATCTTTAGTGGTACAAACCCTCAAAGAGCTGTAGAACTTGGCTTAAAAGTTGCTAAAACATTATTATCTTATAATAATAATACAAGTATTATATCAACTCACTTTAGAGACTTAGCAATTAGATTAGAAGAAGAAACCCAGGGCAAATATAAAAAATATAAAGTAGTTGTTAATATTCTCCCTGATGGCAGAATAGAAAGATTATTTAAACTCGAACCCGGCATATCTGACCAAGATATAGCTGAGCAAGTCTTTAAAGAAAGGGGAAAAAATAGTCCATTCTTTAAAGATATATCCGTATAAAAAAAGTAAATTTTTTGAAAATAGTTGACTTTTAGAAAATATTTCATTTAATATAAAATATGTATAAGTAAATAATTGCTGTAAATTAAATGATAAAAACGATTTATATAAACCTGTACATTCGACTCGCCCAGGTTCACCCTGAGTAGCGTAAGCGTATCGAAGGGCTCGCTTCCAGCCGTCGCTCTTTGAGTTATGGCGGACAGGCAGTATGAGCGGGGTTGGATGAATGAAAGATGAATGGGTAAACATGAAAAAATTACTAATTGTAGAATCACCCGCAAAAATAAAAACTATCTCGAAGTTTTTAGGTTCAGACTTTAAAATAATGTCTACAATTGGACATATTAAAGACTTGCCTGAAAAGAAAATCGGCGTAAAAGTCGGTAAAGATGATATTGAAATTGAATATGTTGTCATGAAAGACAAAGAAAAGGTCATTAAAGATATTGTCGATGCCGCAAAAAAATCTGAGGCAATATATCTGGCACCCGATCCTGATAGAGAAGGTGAAATTATTGCTTGGCACATTGGCAATGAAATTGCAAAAGTAGCAGATGAAGATAAAATTTTTAGAATTACATATAACGAAATTACAAAGCCTGCAATTTTAGAAGCTATTGACCACCCTTCACGTGTTGATATGAAGATGGTATCGGCTCAACAAGCGCGAAGAGTATTAGATAGATGGGTGGGTTATGAAGTTTCACCTGTTCTGTGGAAAAAGATTACAAAAGGTCTTTCTGCCGGTCGCGTGCAATCAGTTACCCTAAAGTTTATTGTTGACCGTGAAGAAGAGATTAGAAATTTTAAAGTAGAAGAATATTGGTCAATTGATGGTATGTTCCAACACCATAATAAAGATTGTAAATTTAATGCGTCATTATTGCAAATAAATGGAAAAAAGCTTGATGTTACAAATAAAGAAGATGCAGATAAAATTGTAGCTCAACTTAAAAAAACAGATTTTTCCATTGAATCTATAAAAGATAAAAAAAGAACTAGAAATCCATACGCTGCTTTTGAAACAAGTAGTTTGCAACAAGCAGCCTTTAATACTCTTGGCTTTTCTGTTAAAAAAACTATGGAAGTTGCGCAAAAACTTTATGAAGGTATGCCACTAGAAGATGCCAGCACTCCGGTTGCTTTAATTACTTACATGCGTACAGATTCTTTACGCATTGCAGACACTGCATTAAAGCAAGTTAGAGATCATATTAAATTGCAGTATGGTAAAGATTATTTACCTACAAAAGCAAATGTATATTCCAAAAAAGGTGCTACAAATGCACAAGATGCCCATGAAGCAATACGTCCAATTGATACAAATTTGAGCCCTGATAAAATAAAGAAATTTTTAACACTAGATGCTTATAAGCTATATAATTTAATTTGGAAAAGATTTGTAGCCAGTCAAATGACTTCTGCTGAATACGCACAAAGACAAGTAACTGTTATCGGAGACAAGTTTACATTTAAAGTTACAGGCTCTACATTAATTTTTGATGGATTTCTAAAAGTATTTGGTGAAACTGAAGAAGAAGATGATAAAGAAACAGCAACCAAAATTCCTGCCGATTTAAAAGAAAACGATGCTGTTTCATTAAATAAAATTGACCCTAAACAACATTTTACACAACCGCCACCAAGATATACTGAAGCTTCTTTGGTAAAAAGACTTAAAGAAGAAGGCATTGGCCGACCAAGTACTTATGCCACAATTATGAATACTATTCGTGCAAGATCTTATACCAATCTTGATGAAAAAAAGAGATTTGTTCCAACTGAATTAGGCTTTGCAGTAACGAATATGCTTAACGAAAATTTACCCAAAATAATGGATGCTAAATTTACTGCAAATATGGAAGAAGATTTAGATAAAATTGCACAAGGCGAACTGCAAAGAGATGATGTTTTACGTGGTTTTTATACATCATTTCAAAAGGATCTAAAAGCATTTAAAGGTGCAGCCGGAAAAACCCCACAAGAAACTGACATTACATGTCCTGAATGTAAAAAACATAAATTATTAATTAGATTTGGCAAAACAGGTGAATTCTTAGGATGTTCAGGTTACCCTGAATGTAAATTTACAAGTAACTTTAAGCGTGATGAACAAGGCAATATTGAATTTGCAACAGTTGAAGCGCCTAAATTACTGGAAGAAAAATGCCCAAATTGTGGCAAACCTTTACGTGTGATAAAAGGTCGATATGGTGAGTTTATAGCGTGTTCAGGCTACCCTGAATGTAAATATATTCATCTTGAAAAGGCTAGTTTTAAATGCCCAACATGTGGTGTTGGCGATATTGTAAAAAGAAAATGGAAAGGTAGAACATTCTGGGGATGTTCAAAATATCCTGAATGTAAGTTTGTTATATTTGCAGATATCGAAGACAAACCTTGTCCAAAATGTAAACTGCCGTATTTAGTTAAAGTTTTTGATAAATCGGGCAACTATACTTTGCGTTGTTCTGATACAAAATGTGGGTATAAAGAATGAACAAAATAATAATTTTAATACTATGTTTATTTACGTATCAAATTGCATTGTCAAGCGAATGCAAAGAAAATAAAGGTAATACTCCTTGTGAAATAACATTGGATTTTAAAGACACAAAGACTAGGCGTAGAGAAGCCTTTATGAAATTGTGGCAAGAATTTAAGACTAAAAGAGATAGCTTGTGGAAAATTGTTGATAAAAATCAGTACACTAAACCAAATGAAGCAATGAATGCATTAAATGAATTAGAACAAATGAATTTAAATAATAAATTCAAACTTGAAAATGTTGATCACCTTCTTATGGATATATATTATATGCAAGGTTCTATTTCATATGACAATAAAAATTATAAAGATGCTATGATTGCATTTAAAAAACTACTTAATCTACCAATAAATATAGAACCTGACGATAAGACAAGAAATACAATATTTATTCAAGCACCAACACAAATCGGTATTATGTATATGGATGGACTTGGAACTAAAATAAATCTTATTGAAGCTGAAAATTATTTAACCCTTGCTCTAATAAACTATCATATTGAACCAGGTTTAAAAAGAGTACTAAGCAAGCGTCTTGATAAAATTAAGACGGAATTACTTAAAAATCTTCCTAATAATCCTTGTTCCACTCAATAAAAAACTCTTGAATTTAAGTACATATGTATTATACAATTGATTTTGAGAATTATTATTGCATGCATTTGTCATACATAAATTATATTTAAAGTTCTCTAAAAATGTACTAGCATATATATTTACCTTTCGGCCATAATTTAAAAAAAAGTGAAGATGAAGAAAATAATAATATTAATGTTATTAATGTTTAGCTTTACAAATTCATCAGAACAATATTTTCAAAGTCTATGTGGTGAGCGTGAAAATATATATTACGAAAATCCATGCGTAACAGAACTATTAAAATCACGCGATGGCTATGACTTACGTACAATGTTAGTAATTCTAAAAAATAACGCTATTAACACGTATGAAGCTCATAAAATCAAACAAGCGATTTTGAATCTACTTTGGGATCATAACCGACAATGCAATAACCTTTATAATAATGAGCTTTTTTTAAATTACGTAAAATATCTTTTATTTATAAATCAAACTATTTTGACATGTCTAGAGCAAAATACCAATGAACATAAAACTACCGGTGCATTTATTGCGCATCTTAAAGATATTATGCAAAGATTTTCATAAAAAATAATTTATTAATTAAATGAATTGCAGTATGCTACTCAATTATGAATTTATTTAAACTACATCCGTTGGATTCAGAATTACCTGTACGATATATTATATTAAAAAAATTTCTTATAATTAATTTAATTTTTTTTAATATAATTACTTGCAATCCAAAAGCCGACTTAGTTGCATTTTCTTATGATAGACCAATACAGCTTTATGCATTTTTAGAGTCAGTAGAAAAATATATTACAGGACTTAAAGAGATCAATATAATCTATAAAGTAAGCTCACCTGTAATGTACAATGCCTACGAAGTTGTGAAAACTAAATTTAAAAAAACAAACTTTTATAAACAGGATAATAATTTTAAAAAATTAGTCATAGAACATAGTTTCAAGCCTACAAGTGATTATATTATCTTTGGTGTAGACGATATTATTGTTAAAGATTACGTTGATATTTCAACATGCATTACTGCATTACAAGCAACTAATACTTATGGATTTTATTTAAGACTTGGTAGCAATATTACTCAATGCTATATGCATAATGATGAGATAACACCGGTCCCGCAATCGACCAAAATCTCTGAAAACAGGACTTATGCATAATTCACCAATAAGCTGAACTGCTCAACGAGATCGTCAAATTTATATTTACATTTCAAGGTTTGTGCCTTTTTGATAGCTTCTTCTGTAGATTTTAATCTAAACTTTTTCATTATGAATTGCAAAATTGTATAAGCAAAAAATACACATCTGATATGATTAAGATAAACTTTTGCTTCTTGAGATCCTGAATCTTTTAAACCTAAAGATTGCTTTCCTGTTCGGATAAATTTTTCAACAGTCCATCTTGAATCATAGGCTTTACGATAAACTTTTGATTTAGCTTCAAAATTGGCTATCAAATAAATTATTTTTTCTCCATGTTTTCCTGTTCTTCTAATCGCTATAAAGTACCATTCTTTTCCGCACCATGTGCCCTTTATTTTTTTTTGATTTTGATTACTATTCAAGCGCAAATCGGGACAATTTCGAAGTTGCATTTTTTGACCTTTGTACAGCACAGAAGTTGTAGTTTTTGCTTTGATAATAAATTTTAAATTTCTATCATCTAAAAACTTGATAAAGCTTTCAGAAAAATAAAGTCCATCAAAAACAAAATATCGTATTGTGATACCTAATTCTAAAATTCTTGTAACTAATTTTTCAGCTACTTGTGTTGTAGTCAAATAATCTTTTCCCATTATAAATTGTGCTATCCATTGTTCAAAATCTATTGGCAAAAAGAAGAACCCATCTGTTAATCCACAACCAACAATTTTAATCCCATTCGTAAAACATTTGATTGCTTGATCTATCATTGAACTTGTACCTTCAGTTTCGTTTGAATAACGTCTGGCTATAACAAAATCATCTGTAACCAAATCGACTGGCTTATTGCCAAATAAAGCCTTAACTTGTGCTAAAAAATCTGATGCATCTACTGAAAGTTTTTTTAAGAAACGACTTGTTGTGCTTTGGCTTTCACCTGATTCTCTTGATACTGCCGAAGTTGTTTTATTGCTTTCAAATGATAATAAAAGTGATATGCTGTATTTTTGAATATTCATTGGCGATCCTTTTTTTGTTTTTGAGACAGAGTCAGGATCGCTTTTATATTTAAAATGTCAAGATTGGTTCAGCTTATTGAATGTGTTTTCATAAGTCCTGTGAAAATATTTTTCACTGATGCTTTAATTCAGGAATCGGAGATTGGAAATATCCAAACACAGTTGACATGACACTTTACAGAAAATCTGATATTAAAAACTTTTTTGTAGCGATTGATTTTAAAAACCCTTCAGATTTAGAAGGTAAATGGGCGGGCCAAGCAAATTATGCACAACATGGTCTTAAAGAATCAAAGATTGTAAATACTCCACTAAATATTGTGCAAAAATTAAATATAAATAATCGTCATGGCTCAATTTATACAACAAAGGATCTTCTAGATAAATTTAATTCAGGACTAAAAATAGATATTAATGAATACAACAAAATAAATAATATAGCACCACATGCAGCAATTGTTCCCAAATTTATAACAAGGTGATTTATATATTTTTTCCCTTTTGAGTTTATTGTAGGCAAAAAACTGTTTTACCTACAATAATTCTACTCTTTTTCTTAACTAAAAAAATTAACAATTATTCAATGCTTTTATTCGATATCAATATTTTTATTAGATATTTTCACGTTCGGTTCACCGTCACTAAAATATCGATTCATAACAGTTTTATAATTAAAATCATAGTCAACACTAGGACCAATGATAATATTATCATTATATATAAGGCTCATATCTAATTTTAAATTCTCATGATCTTTAAGGTCGTACACTAACTCTTGCACTCCGGGCTTAAAATATCCCTTCTTTTTCAACACAAATAATGGAACTGACTTGCCTGACCTGTTCAAAATATTAATTGAACTAGCTTTTAAGAAAGAAAAAGTCATAACAATTAAAATTAAAAATACTTTTGTAAAATTTTTCATTTTACCCCCCTCTGCAATTAAATTACACATATATCTTTCTTTAAAACAAAGAAATAACCAAATATATATACCTAATTGTAATTTTATCATGGAGGAGGGGGTAAAAACAAGAATTTTTGAATTTTTGAAAAATTTTTGTTTTTTTTTGAACCTGAAATACAGGTTTGAAAACAAAATAGAAAATTAGTCCAAAAATCTATCATTTTTTAATATTTTTAATATTCTTGAAAGAAGATGAAAATGCAGACACTGTCTGCAGGAATTAGCTAAAAAGGGATTTTTTAAATGATCACAAAATTCAATGATTTTTATGCCAAAAAAAAAGTTTTAGTCACAGGCGGCGCAGGTTTTATAGGCTCACATTTAATAGAAAAGCTTGTAATGCTTGGCGCTGATGTTACAGTTCTTGATAATCTAAGCACAGGTAATTTAGAAAATTTGGAAAACGTACAAAATAAAATTAAATTCATAAACGGGGACATAGAAAAACTCGAGACATGTCTTGAAGCAACTAAGAACCAAGAAATTATATTTCACTTAGCAGCATTTATTTCAGTTCCGGGCTCAATGGCGAATCCCCAAGCATGCATGAATACTAATGTAACCGGCACATTTAATTTGCTAGAAAGTGCTAAAATCAACCCTTCGACAAGCTCAGGGCGAGCGGGGGTAAGATTTGTATTATCTTCTTCTTCAGCAGTTTATGGGCAAAAGCAAGGTGTATGCAAAGAAACTGATGCATGTGCACCAACATCAGTGTATGGCTTTTCTAAATTAATCAATGAACAATATTGCAAATTATATTCAGAATTATTTGGCATAGGTTCAGTTTGTTTACGTTATTTTAATGTTTATGGCGAGCGCCAAAACCCAAATGCACAATATGCTGCAGTTGTAGCTAAATTTACTGATAACATGCAACGCAATTTACCACTAGAAATTTATGGCACAGGTGAACAAACACGTGATTTTATACATGTCGACAAAGTGGCTGAGTCAAATTTACTACTTGCCATGTTGCCTGCAAACCAAATGATCGGACAAGCATTTAATATCGCAACCGGCACCAGCATAAATTTATTGCAATTAATTGAACAATTGAAAGTTAAGTTCCCAAATTATACAGGCGAAATTTTATTTAAACCCGCCCGTGCCGGCGATGTTGACCATACTGCTGCTGATTGCACGCAACTGCAACTGATACAAAGTCAAAATTTTAAAATAGGTTTATTATGAAAGCAAATATTAAAAATTTGCTTTTAATATTTGCTTTAATTGCAGCAAACTTTATACAAGCAGCTGAACAACCACGTTCAGTTAATGCACTTAGAGATGAATATGAAGCTGCGATTAAACTATTGAATAAAAACGCCATACCACATGCTATATTTTTATTTAACGAAATAATAAAAGAACCTGTAACAGATGTAAATAAAGAAGTTATAACATTTGCAAAAAACCAACTTGGAACACTTTATTTTACTGATGGCTTCAAAAATTATAAACTTTCAGTTGATTTACTTGAATCTATCCAGCTTGAAGAAGATGATAACGGATTCACAAATGCTAATAAAATTAGAATATTAAAAATGCTTGGCATTATGTACTATAAAGGTGATGAGTATCATGATTTTGAAAAAAATTATGGAAAAGCACACCACTTTTTAACATTAGCCATAGAAAGTTCTGATATAAATGATCAAGAGAAAATTAAATTACAACAAATTCTTGATATAATAAAACCCGTCACCTGCTGCACACTACAATAATATAATTATTTAGCACTTTCCAAAGCCTGTGTAACATCATTTTTATTATATTTCTTTGCATACCAAAGCGCATTTTGTAATAATTTGTGTTAATAAAAATCCAAAAGCCTTTTCAACATATTTTCAATTTCAACCAATATGTCCTCTTCAACTCTTCCTAAATAATTGTCAATACGTTTAATAGAAACTGATCTTATTTGCTCGCACATTAAATATGACTTTACTTTAAGGCCGCCTACACCCGGTTCAATGGAAATATGAATTGGAATGTTTTTGTTCTTTGATGTTATAGGTATTGCAATTACTAATCCGGATGCAGAGTGATTAAATCCATTTGCAGATACTACAAGACACGGTCGTGTTTTTGCTTGTTCTCTACCAACTGTAGGATCCAAATGCATAATCCATATATCGCCTTTATAAATTTTGGACATGTTTAACTTCCTCTATTCATCATCGAGCTGATCATTAATACTCTCCCATTCTTCGCGTTCTTGCAATTCCTCTTCCCATTCTTTTGGATTACTTCTTAATTTAGAATAGGCTTTATTCACTTTTTTAAAAAACAACTTTCGTGATAATTCTTCTATAGCACGATCAATTAAATCTTGCTTACTGAAACCGGTTTCTTCAGATAATTCTTCTAACTTTTCATATGCATTATCTGTCACTCTCATAGTTTTTGACATATTCGACCCTTTCTTTGCTTTTTTAACCTTATTTTTATCAGTATAACATAACTTGTTACAAAATTGTAACAGATTGCTTTTCACCCTTTCAAACCTGGGAATTAAAAAATTTCGAAAAACCCTTGATTTTAGGGCAAGAGAATGGACATAATTACAATTAGAATACTCGAAATGGTCTCAAGTAGCTAAAATGAAAAAAGGAGGTCTTTATGAAAAAGTTATTATTAGCATTATTTTTGTTATGTTCATCATTATCAATACAATCAGCTCAACAAGAATCCGTTAAAGATGTTATTGCATTTAATAATTTAAAAAAATTATTAAAGCTTCAACGTGATTTAAAGAATTTAAAATTGGTAGAAAGAACTACTGGGAAACTTGAACCCCAAGGACAAGAATTATTGGGTGAAATTCTTACAATTTTAGCTAACTTACAGGGTGTGTATTTAGTACAAAATGGCCTTGCCACACCGAACCAAGTAATGTCAGTTATAGTAAATCATGCGAGCATTAATGTGCAGTAATTTTTAAAATTAAATAGGCAATATAAATTGAGATTTTTATATTGCCTATTTGCAATATCGCTTTTTACATGTAGTAAGAAAATTAAAAATAATTAAAAATATGTTATTTTAACTGTGTGCCATTTGCAACAGGATGTTCAGGTTTAAGAATTTCCAATTTACCCTGTGCATTTTCTGCCGTCAACATCATTCCATGCGATTCTAGGCCCATCATTGCACGAGGTGGAAGATTAAAGACAAAGATAGCTTGTTTGCCTATTAAGTCTTCAGGATTAAATGATTTTCTTACACCGGATAAAACTTGTCTTTTGCCTTTATCGCCAAAATTTACTTGCAATCTTAGTAATTTATCTGATTTTGGTACTGCTTCACATTCTTCTATTGTACCTATTACCAGCTCTATTTTTGCAAAATCTGTAATATCGATGTTATTATGCTCGTATGGTTCGACAGGCTCACCACGAGCGCTGTCCCGATCATCCTGAGCCCCGAGCTTGTCGAGGGGTCGAAGGGCTTTTTTGGGCTCAATTTTCTGAAATAATGGCGGGAAATGTTTTAACACAAATTTAGAGTTCCAACCTTCATCTAATAATTTATCAACTCTATTGCCACCTAGAATTTCTTCTACACCGATAGAATCTAGTAGTTCTAAAGTTTTTACAGGCATTACGGGCCACAATAAAATACCAATTGTTTTTAAGCTATGCGCTGTCGCTGAAATAACTTGAGCGAATAATACTTTATCTTGTATTTTCCAGGGCTCATAAGCGTGAAAATAGGCATTAACTTTTGCAATAAATTTCCACAAAACTGACAATGCCATATGATACTGGCACTTGTCCATATAATCTGAATACTCTTTTATCATAGCCAGAGATTCTAGTTTTAAATTTTCTGATTCTTTTGACCAAGTACTAACTTCAGGAACATTAACTAATGCATTTTTTAAAGAAAGCATTACTAATCTATTTAATAAATTACCTAAATCATTTGCTAAATCAGTGGAAATATGACGCTCTAAAGCTTCAAGACTAAACTCTGCATCTTGTGTAATAGCCATTTGACTAATTAAATAATAACGCACAGCATCTGAACCATACGCATTATAAAGCAGCTCAGGATCTATTACATTACCAAAAGATTTGGACATTTTTTGTTGATTAATTTTAATCCAACCATGCACTAATAATTTTTTTGGAATTTGCAAATCACTTGCCATTAAAAATGCCGGCCAATAAATTGCATGAAATCTTAAGATATCTTTACCCATCACTTGTAAATCTGCAGGCCACCAAAATTCAAAATCAGTTTTTTTTGAATCATTTAAATAACCAATAGCCGTTACATAATTTAATAACGCATCTGCCCAAACATAGGCTACATGTTGCTCATCATCCGGAAACTTAATACCCCATTGAACTGTTGTGCGTGAAATACAAAGGTCACGAAGCCCTGATTCAACAAAACTTATAACTTCATTTAATCTTTCTTTTGGAACAACAAAATCCGGATTTTTTTTGAAAAATTCTAATAATTTATCTTGATATTTAGAAAGCTTAAAAAAATAACTTTCTTCTGCAACAAAAGAAGTTGATCTATTACAACTAGGACACAATGGTGCTTGCGAACCTTCAACTTTAAAATCGCGTTCAGTCAAAAATGTTTCACAAGGTGTGCAATACCAACCTTCATAATTAGATTTATAAATTTCGCCTTTATGCTGCAAATCTAATAACCACTTTTGAACAGCCTTAATGTGTTCTGGATCCGTTGTACGTATAAAATATGTATAATCTAAATGATATTGTTTCCAAATATGTCGATAAGGTTCAATAAAACTGTCTACAAAATTTTTGGGCTCCATGCCTGCTTTTTGCGCCGCTTGAGCAATTTTTTGACCATGCTCATCCGTACCTGTTAAAAAGAAAACTTGTTTACCCTGCAGTTTATTCCAACGAGCTGATACATCTGCTAAAAGCGTTGAATATAATGAACCCAAATGTGGTTTTGCTGTTGCATAATAAATTGGTGTTGTAACATAAAATTTATTTTTATTCATGAATTATCTTTTCTAGCTTTTTTTATATGATTGGGGAATAATTTATTGCTGAGTTGGACAAATATCTATACTCAACAGCATGTCACATAATGCATCATTAGCTATGCTATATTGCTTTTCTAATGAATCTAATTTCACTCTTTGATCCTCAATTGTATCACTTGAATACTTGCTTACATTCTCGGGCAGTTGCATTTTTGTAAGCCTGTTTTTTGCCTTTTTTATATTTTCTTTAATTCCATGTATTACACTACAAAAATTTTTTACTTTTTCATTACCTTCCATGGCTCTTACAAGTATAGAACAATATATAGTCATTATTTCTGAATCCTTTAAGCATTTGAAATGTCTAGAAATCACATTTTTCATCTGATGTCTTTGCATTTGGGTTAAATTTTCGGCGCAATTAATATTCACCAAAAAAAACAAGCTTAAAAAAATGGCACATTTAGTAGAAAAATTCATAACACCCCTACATTATTAACTTGATCTTACATTTATTAACAGTTGACTAACCTCATTTGGTGGCACTATCCTTTTTAAAAACAGATAGTTTTTAAAGTTTTCAGGGTTTAACAAATTATTTAATCCACCAATATAGTCTAAGTTTAACGAGTATAGAATTTTCTTCAAGGTGGGTAGGTAGCCAAACCTTTCAAATAAATCGCGAACCTGATTTTCACTATATAAAAAATTAATAAATTTATAGACTAGATCTTCTTTATTGCTAACACTAGGTATAACTAAAGATTCAATAACTAAAAAAGCCCCTTCCTTTGGCAGAATAAAAGCTAATCCTTGTGTATCTTTAATAGCCCTATAAATGTAGGCACTCTGAGAAACTACAACAGGACAAATGCCAGATTTTAAGAAATAATCTACGCGTAATGTATCATAAACCTCTACCCGAGATTTTTGTTCCATCAATAGTTTTTGTATTTCGGCAAGTTTATCTTTATCTAAATTTTCAATATTACCATATAAATACAATGCAGCTAATAAAATAGCATCATATGCATCATCTACCATAGTTATTCTTATATCTTTATATTTAGGATTAAAAATTAAATTCCAGCTTTTTTCAGGTAATTTACCGTCAAAATAGTTAAGATTTACGCCAAGTCCATAAATATCCCAATTATATGGAACCGAATATCTATTTTCAGGATCAAAATACTGATTCAAGAAATGATCGTCTAAGTCACCAAAAAAATTTAATTTTGATTTATCTATTTCTTTTAATAAGTTCTTTTTTCTTAAATGCTCGACCCCGACATCAGTAATTGTAATAAGATCGTAACCTTGGCCTTTTGTTACATCTAATTTTGCAAATAATTCTTCATTGTTTTCATAATAATTCACATTAACCTTAATGCCTGTTTGTTTTTCAAATTCTGAAATTACCTGTACATCTATTATGTCCGGCCATACTAAAATATTAATATTTTTACCTACCCCTAAAAAATCCTTTAGTGTAGGGAAATATAGAAAAGCAAAAATAAATGAGACCCAAAAAAAGACTATAAAGCCTTTTTTTAATATTGGTTTTGCAATCATATTTTACGACTCACCGATCTTATTTTTATTAGTGAAAAAAATAACACTAATAAACTACTAATTACAAGTATTAAAGTTGATAATGCATTTATAATCGGCGAAGCGCCTGAACGTATCATTGCAAAAATATATATTGGCAAAGTCTGAAATGATGAACTTGCACAGAAAAAACAAAATAAGAAATCATCTAAAGAGAATATAAAAACAGATAATGCCGCTGCAATTATAGAAGGTTTTAAAAAAGGTAAAACTACACGAATAAAAGTTTGCCATTCTGTAGCACCCAAATCTAATGAAGCTTCAACTACTTGTTCTTCTAATTCTAAAAGTCTTGAATTTACTATAGGTACAACAAACCCTAATCCTAAAAGAGTATGCGCAACAATTAAACTATTTAAACTTAATGGAATCACAAAAAAACCAAAAAATACTAATAATCCAACTGCAATTACAACATCCGGAATTAGCATAGTGCTATAAAATATTGATATGTATGGGCGTGAGGATTTTCTTAACCCCCATACAGCAAGAACACCCAATGTCAAACTAAAAACAACTGCAGAAACAGCTATAATTAGTGAATTTATAAATGCTAACCAAATTTCTTTAGATTGAAATAACTCTGTGTACCAATAAAATGTAAATCCGTTCCAACTATAAACATTACCGGGCTGATTAAATGAAAAGACAACCAATATAATAATAGGCAAATATAAAAAGAGATAAACTAGCCCAACTATTCCGGGTAAAATCAGGCTTTTAATATTATTTCTCATTTAATGCGCTCTTAATTTTTTTAAAACTTTTTTTATTAATTATGTAATACAAGCTTAAAAGAAATAACCCTAAAGATAGACCGCTTAATAATGTAAATGCTGATCCTCTATTAACATTTTTTGCACCTAAAAAATATTCTGAAATTAAATTGCCAACATAAAGTTTTTTGTTACCGCCCAATAACATTGGAATTGCAACTTCACCAAATGACATTACATAAACCAAGAAAAATCCCAAGTAAACTCCGGGTATTGATAACGGCCAAGTAATACGTCTAAATGTTTGCCATTTTGTTGCACCCAAGTCTGCAGAGGCCTCTATAAAATTATAATCTATTTTTTCTAAAGCATTATAAAGGGGCATAATCATAAATGGTAAATAAACATGTAACATAACTAATGATATAGCAAAACTATTATTTACTAGATGTAACGGCGTTTGAACAAGTCCAATAGACATTAATGCCTGATTAATAATTCCATGATGTTCAAGCAAAAAAAACCAAGAATAAACTTGTATAAGAAAATTAACCCATAATGGTAATGTTAAAAAAAACAGTAAGAAACTTTTCCATCTTTTTGCCCTAAAAACTAAAAAGTAAGCAACAGGGTAAGCTAATAATAAAGATAAAGCAGTGTTTATCAGTGCTGTAATTAGGGATCTTAATATAACTTTTAAGTGAGTAAAATTAATAATGGCTTTGTAGTGATCAAAAGTAAAATTATTAGAATCGGAGCTTATAAACCCCAAAAATAAAATAAAAATTATAGGTGCCCATAAAAACATTATTTGCCACAAAAAGGCAGGGACAACTATAAAAAATGAAAACTCTTCAGAAAAGATTTTTGTTATTTTTTGCATTTACTTTTCCAGCAGTACTTCGTTATTCTTCTTCCAATACAGATTAACAATATCACCCATTTTGATAGTTTCTCTTTCTATATGCTCATCATTCTGTTCAAAAACTTGTATGGTTTCATTGTTCATAAGAGTAACACTAAATTGCGTCGATCTCCCCTGATAGATTATTGAAACTATCTTACCGGTTAAATGATTTTCAAAATTCCCTGCTATTTCCGGAACACTTTTAAAGACATCGATTTTTTCCGGTCTTATACTCATTAAAAGTTCTTTACCTTCTTTTACCCAAGGCTTATCTTGGCCGACACTAACTTGAAATTCCCCTAATCCCGGAACATCAACAAATTCGTCTTCGCCTTTTTTTCTGAAAATACCTTTAAAAATATTAGTAATTCCAACAAATTGTGCAACAAATGATGATATTGGAAATTCATAGATTTCTTTTGGTGTACCAAGCTGAGCAATTTCACCTTCTTCATTCATAATAATCATTTGGTCAGCAATAGTTAAAGCTTCAGTTTGGTCATGTGTTACATACACAAATGTAGTTTGTAACTCTTTTTGTAACTCAATCAACTCGACTAACATTTTTTCTCTTAATTTTACATCTAGCGCAGCTATTGGCTCATCTAAAAGTAAAACATCCGGTTCATTAATAATCGCACGGGCCAAAGCAACTCGTTGCTTTTGTCCACCGGAAAGTTGATTGATATTTTTATTAATATGCTTTTCAAGGTGAACAATTTTTATAACTCTATTTACTTTAGTTTCTATTGTTTGGTTATCTAATTTTTTTAGTCTTAAGCTGTAGGCAACATTTTCATAAACATCTAAATGTGGAAATAATGCGTAGTTTTGAAAAACAGTATTAATTTTTCTTTGATTAGTTGGAACATAGGTTATGTCAACATTTCCTAAATAAATCTTGCCTTCATCAACCGTTTCAAACCCACCTATTAAACGTAATAAGGTAGTTTTACCACTTCCGCTTGGACCCAAAATTACAAAAAACTTTCCTGACGGAATAGTTAAATTAAAATGCTCTAAAATAACTTCGTTGTTAAAACTTTTTTTTATATTTTCAAGCCTTATGCTTCTCATTTTTTGCCTTTACCTGAGTTTGCAAAGAAAAGAGGTACTACTACATCAGAAAGTGTACACGGTATTACCACTGCTAATATTAAAACTAAAAATACATAACCGATTTGACTTTCCCAATCATAAAATCCATGGGACACCATATAAAAACTTGAAGCAAGAGAACTTACAAATATATGTGTAAAATGTGACCAAAGACTAAAATAGCTTTTATCTTGCGCAGTATGGCTACGCATTACAACACCTGTAAATAACCCTACTAATAAAAATGGCAAAATGTTATGTAATTCCGTTGTAAAACAAACATGCAACTTCATTGGGACACCCAGCATCACACCGCCAATATAAGGAATTACTATATCGGATAAAATACAAAAAGTTGAAGCACTAAAAAAGCCTACTATCAAACCTTTTAAAACATTGTTAGAAAATCTAAAGAAAGTAATCAAAGTACCAATACTTGCAAAAACTATATGTACAAAGTGAAAATTATGGAATAATTGATCCCAAACGCATCTTAATCTATAAACATCTTTGTCAATACCTATAAAGGTCAATAAACTTAAAACAATTAAACTAAATGCAACTGAAAATACTGCATATGGCAAATGGCATGCAAGTTCACCATACATGGTATGTTTATGCTCAAGGTTTTCCATATGACCTACTTCATTTTCATGGTGATGATGACTCAT
>Ga0206857_1063_pt1 | contig 22373 bp, 12 predicted proteins | sample Alteio_BWOrgCont_49_FD_152865 | JGI IMG/M metagenome (GOLD analysis project Ga0206857, IMG submission 152865) | Enriched cells from forest soil in Barre Woods Harvard Forest LTER site, Petersham, Massachusetts, United States -... | ecosystem: Environmental > Terrestrial > Soil > Temperate forest >...
AATACAATAATAAATAAAAAACCCTCTGCAATTATTGATTTTGCTCTGTCAACCTAAGAATATCCCTTCACTGCTTTCACTTGAGCACAGATAATCATTAAACTAGTACCAAATCTAATCAAAATGGGGATGCAGGAAGAATTATATTTTCTGACAACTTGATGTTTAGACCTAAAATTTGAAGTAAATTAGTCACTGGTGTCATTTGGTGAATGGTAAATGTGGCTCCGGCAATTTGCGCAGCATCAATTTTAATGCCGTTAAAATCATACTTAAAATCTGCGCCTACTTTCTCAACTTGCATGTTCATCTGCGTAGGGTTTAAATTAATGCCTCCTTCTCTTTGCACATACCCAGGCATCATCCCCAACTGCTTATTACTCACCATAGCGCCATCACTAAAACCATGATCAGCGTAACGAAGCGTCGAATCTAAATTGTTACGAGTACCAGTTAATAGGATAGAAAAGCCAGGCCTGCTTAGAATGTTTCTGTAAACTTCTTCAGGATTCGATTGCTCTCTGGTTTTACGCATTAATGAATTAAGAACAATTACTTTGCCGCGTTCGCGGATTTTTTCCATTAAACCAGGGTTTTCTAAGAAAATATTACCATAGGTTTGAACTACATCAAATTGATCTATCAATCCATCCCTTAACGCTTTTTCTAAACCTTCTTTTGATGATATAGAAATGCCTAGATATTTAATCCCTCCGTAATTTTCTCTCTTCATCCGCTGCATTGCTGCCAAAGCAGGTTTTAGGGCTTGAGGAGACAATAAATCGTCCATATTGCGTAAAGTTGAAGATGTATGCAAAAATAAAAGGTCGATCCTTCCCAAGCATTTTAAACTTGCATTTACGGAAGCAAAAAGATTATCTGGCGAATAGTCTGCAGATTTATAATCTGTATTTAATCCCCATTTAGTAGCAATGAATGACTTTTCTCTCAATTTTTCATTTTCATGCGCTCTAAAAAATTCACCAAGTCTTTCTTCACTTTCGCCCCTACCATACACCCGTGCTGTATCAATAAAAACCTTACTGCCTCTTTGATTAATTTCTCGAAAAGCTTTCAGTAAAAAATGATCGATTTCTTCAAAACTTGGTTCAACATAAGCTTCATTATTTTCAGGCCATTTTTCTGCAAACCATACCGTTCCGATACCAAGCGGAAAAAAACTTAACCCCGTAGAACCAAAACGTCTTTGTATTCGATCCAGTTTAAGATAAAGTATTTTCTTAACTAAACGTGCAAGCCCATCTTTGTCAAAAATATCATTGATACTTGGATAAACCCACTCCACCCACTTTTCATAACCAGGGGTTGTAATCTCACGGGACAAGTTCATCTTGTCTGCCAAAAAATACAAGCGCAAATTTTCTAATAGCGCTATCTGTGAAGGAATTTCTTCGGCGTCATGACCCAATCTTTCATTTATGACGAGTTCCTTCTCCCAATCCATCCCGTCAATAATCTTAGGATCATTTTCATCAAGACCATAATACTGTAGCCATAAACTAGCCTGCTGCTCGATTTTATTAATCCATGGTTTAAAATCCGATTTTCCTTCTAAAAAAAGCAAATATAACGCATATAAAGACGCATTTCGCGCATTTCGTCTGGACTCAAATCCCTCAAAATTCTTTTCTTCAGTAGCCTCTCCATATTCTTTGCCCGCCTGTTCTACTCCAATGGGACTTAAAAAATTATCAAAAAGTCTTGGAACAAATTGTGCCATCTTCATTTTGGCGACCATCAGGGCAGCTGCCAAACGTTTATCGCTACTATGTGATGCCATCGGGACCAAACAAAGATGCAAAATCAATTGTTCTGCTGATCTCATCTGTTCGGTAGAAATAACTTTGTCCTGATCAAGTATTTGCATCAATTCCATTTCTTCGTCGCTCAAAAGTGAAGACCATTCTCGTTGAATAAAATACGTAACAATATCAGCTAAAAGGATTTCTCTTTCACTCGTCCATTCGTCATTCCCTAGCAACACCGAGTTTCCCTCGCCCATAAGCATTTTTGGAAAAGTCCTCACGCCAGGTCGTGTGGGATGGGCTGTCTTGTCGATAGCCTTTCCTATGACTACAACGATAACTTCTGCAGGATGGGCTGCGTTAAGCACTCTTACAGCTTCCTTAATCGTTGTTCCTGTAGAATAAAGATCATCTAATAAAACTACTCTTTTGTGCTTCAAACTTTCTAGATACGCTCCATCAAGAAACATTTTCCCAGAAATATTCGCGGCCCGCGCTTCTTGACCCGCGACTTGCTTCTGCTGAACTTGACTTTCTTCCTTTTGAATAGCCATAGGATGAATATTAAAATGAACCTCTAGACGCATCGGGGCTTCGATAGCCTTAGCAAATAACATAAGCCCTGGACTAGATGAAGGAACAAGAACAACTTCATCCACGGACCTCCAATCAAGTAGTTTGCGCACATTGTTGGCATACTTTCGTGCCAAAAGTGAAATAATGCGAGGATCTTTCGTTGTTGAATAATACTTCATGGCAAGGCTGAATAAATGCCGCTCATGCCGTTCATCAGCAGTAGGATAATATTGATCGAGATTTAGTACCTGCGAACTCATTGCTCTATCTGTATGCGTCTGAACTTTTAATGGGCTATGCGTTTTATTTATTAAGGTGAACTCCACATCAAGCTCCATGATGCTCAATCGAGCTAAAGCGGCAATTTGTGCTCGACTGATATTGGCAGCGCCAACAGCGAAGATTGCCTGCTCCTCTCGCAAGGCGTCGACTCCACCAGAAAAATATTTCCTAGGGATGGCTCGATCTGTAATTGGATCAGACTCTTCTTTGATGTAGCTATAGACACCTTTTTTAAAAGCTTTCAGGTATGCCTGGTAAATCTTATCCTTGTCTTGTGATGAAACATTTACCCCACCAATTTTATTTTGATCGGAATAAATTTTGTTCAAGATACTATCTCTAATTTTCTTTTTATACCAAGTGGCAAGGATCAAAGAATAAAAAACCTGGCGAAGTTGGATAAAGTTTTTACCTTCGTTGACCTCTTTGGTTAAGATAGGAATAACGATTTCACGAATAATTTGACTGCCTAATAGATTTGTCTCTTTAATCCCTACCTTTTTAGATTCAATTCGTGAGTGCTTCTCAAGAGATAAATAATCCTGCTCTAACATGACCTTCAAATGGTTTTCCAATACAAATGCCACCCCGCCATTTTCATATACGACTGCTTTTTCAGGAACAATCCATACCTTGTTAAAAGTGTTTATAGGAACATTCGTCGTCCCATATTTAGCCTGCGCCTGGGCGTAAACTTTTTGCCAAAATTCTTTACCTAATTGACTTTCAGGATAAATCAATGAAGCAGTAATTTGTTTCAGAATATAATCCTCAGCCAAAAGGGATCATGGTTAATTTAAGTCCTGCTTTCAATCCTCAGCCAAAAGGTCACGGCCCATTTCTGTGTGGCCAAATTCTTGGGGGACAATACGTTCTTTTTCATACGGAGAAAGATTGACCCAAAGATCTTTTTCAGGAGTGGTTAAAGATGCTAGGAAATATTTGATTAACTTGGACGATTCATTTTTACTCAGCTTACTGTTACCACTATCCACGAAGAAATGAAACCGAAAGGGATTCTTCGAATCTAATTTAATGCCTTTAATAACGGCAGGATTGAAAGCAGGACTTAAATTAACCATGATCCCTGGAGCAGGCAAAAGAAAATCGTCTGCTTGGGCTTGAGGTAATGGACCAATCGTATTGGCAAAAAATACCAATAGTATCAAAAACGAGATATAGCTCCGCATAGGCAAAGTATGCCATGTATATATAGTAATAGCAACTTAAGGGATCTTTGAGACAGGGAAGGAACTGCTTGCAAAAGATGAGCAAAAGTAAAGCAAAAATAGCCCCAACCGGAAAGGCTATACCGTCGTCGCTGATTTAGCGTTTCACCACCAAATCCGCCACCAAAAAACGATATTATAAGACAAGGTGTCTCAAGATTGGGGTATTACCTGATGAATGGACTGATTCCCGGACAGACCAAGAAAAGCAGAAAGGCTCTTAAGCGGCAAAATGGTAATACTACCAACAGTTAAGCCAGGGGCGTTTTGCAGTTGGGCAAGCTGGGCTGGAGATATGTGAAATTTTATTCCTATGCCGTCATTTTGGGTCTGTAGAAGGTTACTGGCAGGAGTTAAATCAATACCACCGGTATTCGATCGAACTATTTTTCGTGTTTCTCCTGCATTCATAGCATTATCTATTTGTGCTAGCTTTGAGTTCTTTAGTTTACCTAATCGATAAATAAGTCTAAGGGCGCTATATATATCATTTTTCCCATAATGCCTTAATGCAAGCTCTGCTACTGCAGTACCATAAAGATACGCCCAACTAGACTCACTTTCAAAGTATATGTGTGGTATGTTATAATCTTTGTCACTTAACTTAATGCTTTTAAGAACCTTTCTTAAATCAGAACCTTCTTCAAATTGCCCGCCTCTTTCAATATAAATAAACTTTCTGAGCATTGCTTCTTGATCTGCGAAAGAGCCAGGGAATTCTTCAAAAATCATATTTGCAATATCAATTACCCTTCTTTCAGACCCACCCCAAGTTATATCAGTCTCCGGGCCTAGCATTTTACCTATTAAATATCTGTAAGAATTAGCGTATAAACCATTATTCGGCATATTAAAGAAATGGGCTAATTCGTGGATTATTATAGCAGTTGTAACACCCTTTTCATATTTATCCGCATCAACAATAACTACTGGTGATCCCGGAAAAGGGAAGACGTATCCACCAGTAGAATTCTTAAAGAGATATGCAGCTTCTAATACACCTCCCCCAAAAAAGAGCGTTAATAGCCCATATGCAAAAGGCAGATGATTCTTAATAATAATTGCTTGACTTCCAACCAAAAAAATTCCGCCCACAGCAGCCGAAACTGCAGCTATCATATTTTTTTGATTTGTTGAAAGTATTTTCAGGCTATTGTATGTCTTTTTTAGAGAAGGCATGCCCCTTTGATCTTCTTTAAGCAATCGACTAAAAATTTGATATATTTCCTCAATTTCAGAAGTATCAGTGGTTATTGTGTTTGCTGTCGCCATTTCTTCAGGTAACTCTACATCAGGAACTGGAGGATTATCTTCGCTACTTAAACGAGTTCCCCAACGGCTGTACAACTCGTCGTCATCTGGAAGACCAATTTGATCAAAATAAGACTCATTATCATGGTCAGTATATGCAATGTTCTTATCATACCAAAATTCCCATTTAGTTTCTGTTTTTCGCCAGCGATCTTGGGGATTAATTACTCTCGTAAAAGTATGTTCAAATTCAATTGATTGCCGTACGACTCTTGTCGCATTCCCAAAATCTACCATGTATAACTCTCCAGTTGTTTCATCAAGTCCTTGATTAAAATAAGAAAGGGAATCACCATATTCAATGCCACGATCAATCATTTTTAAGAATAAATCCTTTTCAAGTTCGGGCAGATCAATTATTCTTCCATTTGGTAAAGTGTATTTACCGATTTCAACTGCGTCATCTTCAAAAACTTTTAATCTTTTTTGTATTACAACAAATGGGAAATGTTTACCGTTTACAACCACGTTATTAACTGAATTGAAGGCTGGAAAAATCCCACCCATACTAGCCTTGATTGATACTAAATCTTTTAGTTTATAAACGTGAGGAACCTTGATTACAAAACCGAATAGCGGAGATTTTGGATCAGAAACTCCATAAACTTCATCATTATTACCATCGCCAATTATTTCAAACCTAGTAGACTTAATTAACTCTCTGACCTTGCTCTCATATCGGACCCGCAATCGTATTCTAGAACCTTGCCCAATCATCGCCCGATCCCCTGCCATCATCGCATGATTGTCAGGGGCTTCTGTAAGTCCAGAAAAAATAGTATTAATTATTTCCCTGGCACGCTCATTTCTCTCCATTCCTAACATTTTTATCCATTTAGGAATTCTATCTGGCGTAGCCCTAAGTATGTTTCTTACACCTATCAATGAACGTATATCCGCCCTCACACCTTGAAAATTTGCTCCGAGAACATCCGCGCCGGGAAAATTAGCACTAAATATATCCGCATCTGTGAAATCAACATTTTCTAATTTTGTCATAAATAAATCTACATTATCCAACTTAGACCCAACAAATTTTGCTCCTGTTAAATCAGAACCATGAAAGTCCCCCCACATATATAGGTTGCTAAAGTCTCTTCCCCTTAAATTCCACCATTCAAATTTTAATGGATAAATACGCACTTGTTTTCTTTCAACTTCACTTAAAGCGTGACCCGCTGCTAATACTTGCATTAAATGCATGGATACAGGACTAATTGGAGAAAGCTGCTCCATGTCGATAAATTTAATGTCCTCAATTTCTCCGTTACCACCAATCTTTAGTAAAATATTACCCGCATGCAAATGCCCTTGCGCAAACCATAAGGAATTATCGAAACGGAATGTGTTTTCAACTGCCCTACTAATTAAAGTCCGATTTAAATCTAAAAATTCAAAATCTTGTTCAAGAACAGAAACTAGCGGCGTATAACCAAAGGGCCTTAAATCAAATTCGTAATAATGTCGATAATCCCCAGGCAAAAAGAAAATCGGCACTAAACCTGGCCTTCTAAACTCTTGTAATTTTTTAATAGCTTTATAAGCACCAGGAAGTTTAATAGAATCTTGGCTATCTACTATATTTATCCTAGAAAATGTTTTTTCTATTATTCTTACCCCTGGAAAAATCTCATAAATCGGCATTCGATAACCATCTGAATCTGTTATTGTTCCTATTAAATTAAAATCCTTTATGCCTTTACCGCTTTCTAATGCCAAATTAATCCGATCTGCTGCCTTTTGTATTTCTCTATTAATAGCTATGGAATTTTGTTGATCGTAGATGTTTTGTGGAACACGCGCCTTCATCGCCCGATTCTCAACCGCCTGGTTTGCCAGCTTCAATTCAATATCAAACATAACTTTATTTTGACCATTTTCTTCAATATTGCGACTAGAGATAGCCCCTCCCATTATGCCTAAAGCAATTCGACTAAAACTTAATCCTATACCAGCATCCCTTGTGTCATCCATTTCAGAATCCAAATCGGGTTTAAAAGATAGCTCACTATTAAGCCGCCCAATATTAATGATCTGTATATGAATTCGATTATCGACTGATTTTTCCACTCTAATTTCAATAAGTTTATTTATCCCCTGCAAATTTATTGCCTGATACGCATTCTCAATAATTCTTTCCATTGATACAAATAACAATTGTCGGTTGGCCTCTACGCTCAAGGTTGAATCAATTCTATCTCCCCCTTCAATAGGTTGTTTAATATCATCAAATCTTGTCCGAGCTGATTGAACCAACTCACTTAAAAAATCTTTTAAATTAATAGGCTCCAGAGCAGATGAACCGTTTAGTATAGCAATGGCTACAGGAAAATTAATTTCCTTATACCTTGATAAAACTTCCATGGATGAACCCCAACTTCTACTTTCATTTAACGGATCTCTTGGAAATGAAGCCATCTTATCTATAAAATCCAGGAATTGATTATACAAATCTACTACTTTAATCTTTAATTCTCCAATAGCTTCGTATTCATTATCCCAATCGCCTTCCTGACGGATATTTTCAGCTGTATCAAGACTTTCCCTATAAACCTTCATTAAACCTTGGAGTTGAGGAGCAATGCTCTCAGCCTCATGATCGGCAGAAGTTATTATATTTACTGCAAGCATAACAGCTTTTATATCTAAAGGTCCCCCATGATCTATCAATTTAAGCGCAACTACTATACTTTCAAATTCTTCTTTATTAGTCATCGCCTGATCCTTGTTCTTATAAGCTGCTTCCCCCACACTACTTGATACATCATACAAATTATTTGTATTACCCAGTCTTTCAGGACTAATTTGATCCTTAATACTCATTGCTTTATCAGTCCAAGCAAAAATTTCCCCTCCCGAAAAATACTTCCTCGGCACTCTCTGTTGTGATAACAGATCAAGGTCTTCTTTAATGTAGTTATAAACCCCCTTCTTGAAAGCCTGTAAATACTGCTCATAAATCTTCTGATTCTCCTTCGGATCATCAATGTTGACACCAACCACCTTATTTTTACCAGCGTACACTTGCTCTAAAATACTGTCCTTGATTTTCTTTTTGTACCATGTGGCCAAAATGAGTGAATTATAGACTTGCCGCAACTGGGCGAAGTTTTTGCCTTCGTTGACTTCACGGTCAAGTTCGGGGATGATGATTTCACGGACAACTTGACTACCTAATTGACTCGTCCCTTTGATCGCGGCTTGGCTTGATTGAATGCCTTCGTGCTTGGCCAATGAAAGATAATCTTGTTCTAACATGACCTTGAGTTTGCTTTCAACTACATAAGCAGCCCCTATCTTGACATTTTCATAAACTACTGCCTTCTCGGGTACAATCCAAACCTTGTTGAAGGTATTAACGGGGATACTCGTCGTACCAAATTTCTTCTCTGCTTCTTCGTAGATACGTTTCCAGAACTTTTTACCCGTCTCTCCTTCCGGATAAATCAAAGAAGCAGTGATCTGCTTTAACATATAGTCCTCTGCCAACAAGTCTCGCCCCATCTCTGTTTGTCCAAAAAATTCAGGTACTATACGGTCTTTCTCGTAAGGTGAAAGATTGACCCATAAATCTTTTTCAGGGATGGTCAACGAGGCGAGAAAATATTTGATTAGCTTACTGGACTCATCTTTAAGGGCATCATTCGATAATTGGCTGTCCCCTTTATCAAGGATGAAATCAAACTTGAACGGATTCTCGGGATGAACTTTGATACCTTTTAATATTGGGGGATTAAATTCGTGACTTAGATGAACCATCACCCCTGGAGCGGGCAAGCGAAATTCATCTGCTTGGGCTTGAGGCAAAGGGCCGATAGCATTAGTCAAAAATATAAAAGTTAAGATTCCCGACAAAAGCATTCGGGAATGACAGAAAGGCTTATAGCTCCGCATAGGCAAAGTATGCCATGTATATATACTAAAAGCAAATAAGGGGGTTACAGACAATGGGAGGGTTTTTGAAAATTTAAGTAGTTTGTAGCCCTACCATGGAGGCTATCTGTTCGTCGCTGTTTATTAATTCCACCACTATTTCACCACCAAATAGGAAAATAATTTAATTGTGTCGACGAACCATAAAAAAGCGTTGTAAACCTTAAAAAGACAAACAGCGACGATAAGTAGTAAAAATAGCCCCAACCGGATTTGAACCGGTGTTTTCTGCCTGAGAAGCAGACGTCCTAACCAGGCTAGACGATGGGGCCGAAGGGCATTAATATAAACCCTGTAGTTTCAGGCGTCAATGGATATTTATTAGCTGGAATTCTTTATACATCATCTTTAATTATGATCCATTTATGATCCCAAAAAGAATTTTTATTTGAAGATTAAAATAGTGGGCCAGCTTCTACCGACAGATTTAATTTTCGTTTATTCTCTACGAACTCAATCTTTTTAAACAAATTAAAAAATCCCTGTCGTCCAAGTAATCCAACTCCCTTGTGATTCATCTTTCTTGAAAATCCGGCAAAGCACGGAAACTCCCATGCTTCTTTTTCGATAATCAATGCAACTTTGATATGATGAAAATAAAGAGTCTCTTGTCCACCCACTCCATACGTTGGCAATCTTTTACCCAGCTCAACATTAAGGCCAATCAATTCTCCAAACTGGGATGGGAATACACAATAATCAGCACCAGAATCAATAATGGAATCGAAAGAAAAATCAAGCCTCTTACCCTTATTCTCTAAAACGGTGGCAACAATGGGAGAATACTTAACCTGCGCTGGAAAATCTACCCTTGAAGGAATTTGAATCTTTTTATAGGGAATAGTAACCGTGGGGTTCAATAGATAACGGAGGCTGTAGATTCAGTGGGGGCTTTAACCATATGAGGAAACTCTTCACCCTTTTTATGTGCTTGCTTTAAAGCTGTTTTCAAATTTCTAGAATGAGCCAGGATCGCTGTTTGATTTGAAGTAAGAGCTACCCACTCGCCGGCATATGGCTCGATAAGATCAGCTATTGGTTGTTTTTTACTGTAACTCATAATATTTATTTTGCATCTATTTTCCAAAAACACAAGGAAAATTTAGCTTTGCCCAGCTATCTGTCAACCATTAAAATAATCCATTCGGACAAGTGCTGTAACGTCGATTCTCGTTATATTTTTTCTGCATAGGGCTAACATCATTTCTTTTAGTTCGGGATATTTTAACCGTTTCCTGCATAAAATTCCATGTGAATTCGCAGGCATGTTTTTTTGCTAAGGATTTTATCCGTTTCCGTGGCCCTTATATTAGGGAAAGAAACGGAAACAGAAAGAATGATCTATAAAGAAGCTACTTGATGAGTGGGTTGATTATCAGGTAGACCAAGAAAGTAAGAAAGACTTTTAAGTGGCTGGATTGAAATGCTCTCAATCATAACACCTGGGGCGCGTTGCCATTGGGCAAGCTGGGCTGGGTCTATGTGAAATCTGATCCCTATGCCACTGTTTTGGGTTTGGAGAACTTTATTAGCAGGAGTTAGGTCAATACCACCATTTCCATCTTTTTGATCTTCTCTTGCTTTCATCCCCACATCTGGCTGTGGCACAGTTGATTGAAAGTTTAGAAGCAACGTTCTTACCTGCCATAATTGAGGCATAGACTCCAAAAATCTAGTTACAATTTCTTCTGTCGTAAAATCGTCACTCTTAACAAGCTCATCCGCATCAACAAGCCAAGCACCTAACTGTCCCTGGCAGAAGCCCACAACAATATTTGATGGCTTAGTATCAGAGAAATACAAATGATTCTCACTCATCTTATGCAATAATTTAGCAATAACATACATATACTCCTGTTTAATTGACCCTTGTGTTATTAGATCTTCTAATGTTTGTGTCCCGTCCACCGGTGTAACAGCTTCTACAGCCAGAAAATCTCTTCCTGATATCTTCACTCGTCTAAAAGGTGGAGTAATGCCATGAGCAACTCCAAGCTGAAACCCCTCAGTAAATTGATTTATCCTATTTGTTGGATTCTGATAATCAGGAGTACGAAAGAAAATACCACTCAAGGGTCCTTGATCTGTATGAAATACTTGATTGTGACCTCGCCTTCTTTCGATTAAAGGAATATTTTGCCCATCAGGACCACGAAGTTCATCCCATTTATATCTAAAACTTTCTAAATATAGTGGGCTCAAATCCTCAAGAGTTATCATCGCCCCATCCCCTGCCCCTGGGGTTAAGCCAATACCATCCATATTGTGTGGCTGTTTTATTACTTCCTCATGGTCAATGCCATCAACTATATCAGGAAAGTATATGGAATAACCAATAAATTGCCGTTCTTCAGATTCAAGCAGTGTTCTAATTATTCTATCAGGACCGTAGTACCACGACGTAGGATTATTGACGACTTGGGCGATAGTATCCATAAAAATATGTTGATGTTGCTCATCCATATTCCCATGAGCTGACAGTTGATACTGAAGCGGATGATCATTCCTAGACCAGCTAATCCTCACCCTAATCTGTCCATCGCTATCTTCTCTGACTTGTGGCTTTGGCACTAATACTCCTGGAATTATTCTGCGGAGATTGCGCCAGAGCTCTGCATATTCCAAACCAGCTGGAATTTGAATGGCCGCTCTTGGAGTTGATTCTACAACCCAACTTTCCAAAAAAAGCTCTGCCCTTTGATCTCTTGACAGACATTCTAATGGATTAAAATATCGAATGATACTTGGACGCCCCGTATCAAATTCATTTCTGGCTTCTTCATTCAGATAGTCAAAATTTTCGACAGCTCTTGGTAAACTTTCCAGGTTTTTATCTTCAACCACAGCCATGCCAAGATGCCAATGAAGGGTGGTTGGAGATTTAGGATTACGTGCAATTTTTATTTCCCCAATATCTTCTCCCACTTTTACCTGATCGCCTATTTCCAACCCTTCCCTGGGAGCTATATGCGTATACAAAATCATTAAATGACTGCCATTGCCCATATCCGTCAATGTGACCACCGTACTTTGCATATTATCTTCAAATATCCATTGCACTTGGCCATCAACCAGAACCGGAATTTTGGCGCCAGGCCCAACTGTCCGAAACCAGCCTTTAATCTTGGCGTCCTCATAAAGAGCAAGATCCATTCCTAAGTGCCTCTGTTCTCCATGGCTTTCTTCTCGGGTTTTAAAATTATCTGTCGGCCACCAAATATATTTACTTTCAAAGCGCATCCCGTCACGAATAACCCAGTGTCTCGCCCCTAAGGAACGAGTAAACCGCGCAAGCCCTTCATACACTGACCTTGAAATTCTTGTTGGTATATTTATCTCAGTCCTTGTTCTTAATCCTATCTCTACCACATGCTCTGTGTTCATCGCCTGATCCCTTGCCTTCATTGCCCCATCAACACGTGTTTTATTAATTCCCACATCTTCCTCAACCAAATGCTTTTCAATACCAACGAATGAAACAGGATTTATATTTTGACGATATTCCATAGGGACAATCATTGACATACCACCAGAAAAATATTTTCTGGGAACATTCTGTCCAGTTGTTGAGTCAATATCTTCATTGATATAGTTAAAAACGCCCTTCTTAAACGCCCTTAAATATCTTTGATAAATCCTCTCTTTTTCTTTCGGATCGTCAATATTAACACCCGCCACTTTTTTCTTATCTGCGTACACGTGTTCTAAAATGCTGTCTTTGATTTTCTTCTTATACCATATAGCTAAAATAAGCGAATTGTAAACCTGACGGAGTTGGGCAAAATTCTTGCCTTCATTGACTTCTTTGGTAAGTTCGGGGATGACGATTTCACGGACAACTTCGCTACCTATTTGACTAGTCCCTTTAACCTGAATTTGGTTTGATTGAATGCCTTGATGCTTAGCTAATGAAAGGTAATCTTGTTCTAACATAACTTTGAGTTTGGTTTCAACCACATACGCCACCCCTATCTTAGCATTCTCATAAACAACCGCCTTCTCAGGGACTACCCAAACCTTATTGAATGTATTTACGGGGATATTTGTCGTACCAAATCTCTTTGTTGCTTCTTCGTAGATGCGTTTCCAGAATTTTTTACCTGTCTCTCCTTCCGGATAAATCAAAGAAGCAGTGATTTGCTTTAACATATAGTCCTCTGCCAGCAAGTCTCGTCCCATTTCCGTCTGACCGAAGCTTTCAGGTACTATACGGTCTTTCTCGTAAGGTGAAAGATTAACCCACAAATCTTTTTCGGGAATGGTTAAGCTAGCTAAAAAATATTTAATCAATTTTCTGGATTCATCTTTTAAGGCATCGTTAGATAATTGGCCATCGCCTTTATCAAGAATAAAATCAAACTTAAACGGATTATCAGGATGAACTTTGATACCTTTTAAAATAGGAGGGTTAAATTCAGGACTTAACGACACCATTACGCCTGGCGCAGGCAAAAGAAAGTCTTGCGCTTGGGCTGAAGGAATTGGCCCAAACGTATTAACTAAAAAGGCAAAAAGTATCCCTAAGGATATACCCCTTCTTTTATCTAAATTCAATGGCATACCCAAAGTGTACAATATCTATATACTCCTTGCCATTTTTTGTGTGTTTTGGGGATTTTCAACTTTTAAGCGATTTTTACTAAGATTTATCCATTTCCATTACCTACATCTATAGGGATAAAAATGGAAACATAAAGAAATACAAAGAAAAAGAGGCAACCCTATAAAGAATTGCCTCAATTTAAAACCATTGTTAACTTCTAAGACCTATTTAGTATCTTTTATCGCTATTGGCTTTTTCAGCTTACCCTTCACATTTTCCTCTTCTTCCACTTCAATAACACCGTGAAATCTTATTTTTCCTTCTTTGATCTTCTTCTGCGTTTCTTCGATTAACTTCTTCATAAAATCCCCCAAAATTGCGTTTTTATCCATGACTTCCCACGAAGCCTTGTAAGGAATAAAAATACCGGGATTAAAGAAATTCACTAAATATCCTAAAAATTAATCTGTTTCCGTTTTCTCTCCCTATAGAACGGAATAATGGAAACATAATCCTTTATTTTTCAGATACAAGATCACCTTTATCCACATCACCAGAAAGAGTGCCAACAGGTTCAGCCTTTGAAAATTTATCATCAACCTCTGTTATCTTTATCTGTCCCAATTTCTTGGTCTCACTACCTAATGACATCCCTGTGTCTGGATCAACCAATGCTTCACCTACTTTGGCCACAGTGAATGTATCTCCTTCTTGAAGTCCTGCGTTTGAACCTGAGTTTATGTATATAGTGCCATCTTTAACAAGGATCACCTTACCACTCCAAGGAATTTCAGAAGTCTTATCAGCTAAATAATCAACAGCTTTGTCTATGGCCATTTGGACTGCTTTGCCTACTGGAAGCTTCTTAAAGTCGGATGAACCAAAATTAACAGCTCCAGAATATCCTAAACTTGTCCCACTTGATTCAATATCTCCGTCAACGTTCTTTGAATCAACTATTTGTCCAGTTGTTGAGTCAATCAACTGAATGATAAGTCCAACGTGAGCTGAAGATTTAGATGTATTGATAGACAAACCATATAAACTAACTCCTTGTCCACCACCTGATGTACTCTGTTGAAATTCTGTGATCTTGCCTTTTACAAGAAGCTGCGCTGGAATAATCTTGCCTGTAGCTGCAGCATTGGACTTAGCAAAACGATCGCTGTTTTCCATATCTTGCTCAGCCATCACTGGAACTAAATCCTGTCTCGAAAGTACTATGAATTTTCCACTTTGAACAAGAGCATCTGATAATTGGGTCCCAAAATCTTGTCCTAACGTTGTTGAGCCTTGCCAACCTGAATCATTCTGAAAATCAAAAACTGCTACTGTCTTTTTTAAAGCATCTAAGGCAAAAACATTGGTGGATAGGCACAGCCCTGCCACTAGAAATAAAATACACTTCCTCATAAAAGACCTCCGTTTATGGGTTATTTTTTTGTCTACTATACACCATCATATATGGGGGTGTCAAATATAAAAACACCCTGCAATAATAGGGTGTATGTCAAACCCTATCAATATAAAATTTGGACAAAAATTGAGAGTCCTACGGAAAGCTCAAGGAATTACGCAAGAAAAGCTATCTGAGATGATCAAAACAAGCTATAAATACATCCAAAGGATTGAAGGCAAAACACCACCTGATATCAGACTCAGCACCATCGAAAGAATCGCTAAAGCTCTTAAGGTCAAGTCTCACAAACTCATAGACTTTTAATCTGTTTTCGTTGTTTATACCTATAGACAGGAAATAGAAACGTGAAATCCCGCATATTACAGCTTAATCGTAGTTTCTAACCAGCAAATAGTCGATAACGTTATATAACCCATTTAAACGGAAATAAACACGAGTTTAAACGATACCTCTGACGCTGTTTTATTCCTACATTATGAATCGCCGATAAAAACATTCGGGGATGACATAAAATTTTTATGATCCCAATTATGATCCCAGGCTCATTAAACAGTGAAAAAAGACGGTGGATTTCAAAAAATAAAAACAATTAAAAAAGTTATAACTGCGGATATTAAGTGAAGTTACGTCGAAAAAACGATTAGATAAAAATATAATTCAAAAGTGGCTTTAAGAAGCAGACGTCCTAACCAGGCTAGACGATGGGGCCGAAGGGCATTAATATAAACCCTGTAGTTTCAGGCGTCAATGGATATTTCTCAGCTGGGACTTTTTATGCATCATTATAAATTATGATCCATTTATGATCCCAAACCAATTTTTAAGCGGATTTTATCATTTGAAAAAACTATCTTTGGGAAGGCCGGACTGTCTGATGATTGCTTGAAGGGTTCCTATACGGACTTCTTTATGATCTGGCACGGCACTGTTATGGTTGATGTTCCTACCTGTTTTTGCATAACAATATGGCTGCCTCGTCTACGAACTTCAACAAAACCATGAAAGCCCAAAATGCGGCAAAGATCTGTTCCGGAAAGAACTGGCAGCTTAGGCACTGGTAACCTCGAACTGGGTCACATATATTTCGCCATGCAGACGTTGATTAACTTCCTCAGGGGATGCTGTTTCAAAAAATAACTCCACTGCTTCAAGTAAATTCTTGCGGGATTCTTCAATAGTGTCACCTTGACTGGCAACATCCAACTCTGGACACAATGCCACATATCCATTGCCTTCTTTTTCAATAATAGCTGTTAAATGACGGGTCAAATTAACCTCCTTTGTTAGCTCTAAACCTGCTTTAAGCTTACCATATCTCTAATACACCGGCAATATAATCCATTCGTACAAGTTGCTGTAACGTGGATTCTCGTTATATTTTTTCTGCATAGAGCTTTGTGAAACAAACATCAGTTTTTTTAGTTTGGAATATTTTGGCCCTTTCCTGCATAAAATTCTATGTTATTTCAGGGACAGGTTTTTTTGCTAAAGATTTAATCCGTTTCCGTGGGGAGAAAAATGGAAACAGAAAGAATGGTCTACAAAGAAACTGCTTGATGAGTGGGTTGATTATTGGGTAGACCAAGAAAGGCTGAGAGACTTTTAAGAGGCCGAATTGAAATGCTCTCAATCATCACGCCTGGGGCGTCTTGCCATTGGGCAAGCTGGGCAGGGGATATGTGAAACTTGATTCCTATGCCACCATTTTGGGTTTGTAGAACCTTATCAGCAGGGGTTAAGTCGATACCACCTGGTCCATCCGGCCTTTTCTCAGCAACCTTCATCGCCCGATCCAAAGGAAACTTGATAATAAAACTTGCCCCCTTGACACTCCCTTGCTTAATGATATTTTTTACAGAAATCTCACCTCCCATATCTTTAGCGAAGTACCATGCGTCATTTGTCCCAAGCCCAGTTCCATTTCCCTTAGTAGTAGCATTGGGGTCAAATATTTTTAGACGACCTGAGTCATCATACTCTAATAAATTTTGAGGTATTCCTGGACCTTGGTCTCTCACTTCAATTAAAGCCTCCCCTTTGGGAGTCCTCGAAATGTTAACGTCCACTCTATTCCCTGATCTGTCGGCTTCAAGACTGTTATTAATCAAATTATAAACCGCACAAATCATATTCCATTTACTGCCACGGATAACCTGATCTTCTATGTCTGGAGTAATATTAAATCTAACCCGCGTTAGTTGCGTACGCTGCGAAGGAAAAAGTTCCTCTAATTCAGATCGTAAATCTGCTATCTGTATTAATTCGTTTCCTCGTTCTCCATTAATCCTATCAATACGACCTGTGATTTGCGAAACATGTAGTTTTATTTGTTTTTCAAAATCGAAAAACGCATTCTCATCTTCTCTGATTACTTTAGATCGTAATTCCGGATGCTCTTCAAAATACTTATTAACATCGAATTCAACTGCCTTCAAGGCTTTTATGGTACGTTGCATGGAAAGGAGTACCCGCTCTTGATATTCTTTTTGAAACTTCAATGAAGAATTCTCCTGCTGTTCTCCAATGACACTATGCAATGCCAGAACTTCTGTTTCATGTTTATCAACAATCTTGGAAATTTCACGTCTTCTTTTTTGATCCAATGATAATTCCATAACCTCTACGTGTTGCCGAATATCACTCCATATTGCTACGCTAAGAATCTTTGCATTATGTGAGATACTTCTAGTCCCATCAGCCAAACGCTCATCTTTTTCGATCATCGTCATCGCCTCATCCCCTTCATCAGCGCGCCATTCTGAGAGCCAAATATCTTTACTAAAATGTTCGCCTTTCTTTTTAATAACGATTGCAGGCCTTAAACTTTGGAATTCTTTACCTGTAGGAAGACCAGCGAATCTTTGATTTAAACGAATGAACGGAATTTTTTTAAATTTGAGCGCCCGGATCAAAGGATTTTCTAAAGAAGAACTTACTCCATCCCAAAATGTTCTAAAAATAAGCATCCCGTTCTCATCAAGATGATTCTCAACAAGATCGATAACATGAGAAGGTATAATTCCACCATCAGAAGCATTTAAAAAAAGAAGGTCATATTTTTCCAATTTTGCTCTACCCTCTTCGCGCGTTAAATCTGCGCTAATCTTTGTAATATGATGACCAACAAAGCCTGAGCTGCGCACTCCCCATGCATTATCGACAGCCGTGAGCTCAGGATCAAAACCTGCTTCTGTTAAAACTGGCGTGATTTCTTCCAAAAAATCATCACTTTCTGCCCCTAGATCTGCGACCCTGATCACTTTTTTCCCATGCGACTCTTGTTGCATTATTTTAGGAAAACTTAGGAAGCTTGTTGTTTGTTTAGGCTGGGCGATCTCTTTACTTACCGATCGCATCGCTGTATCCCCTATGACAGCGCGCGCAACATCCGGTGGTAACCCAATAAAATAAGATGTTCCAGTTTTATCCGGGTTATACACATTTACACTAAAACGATGCTGCAAACCACCCACCTTCCACCAAACATATCTTATATCTCTTAAATCCCCTATAGCTATCACTGCTTCAGGGCTTGCCTCACTTATTTTTTTAACAATCTCCCATCTTTTATATATTTCTTTACGATAAATTCTTAAGACATGATTTAACAATACCAGATCTACATCCGCTAAATCTTCCGATGTCACATCTAATATCCCCTTCTCAATGAATTTTGTGCTTTTTCTAAATTTCGTAGGATATTTATTTAACGTGGCTATGATATGATCTGCGTAATACCTGCCATCTTTCATTCTCGATTGTTCTTGCTCTATCAGAGATCGATTAAATGGATACTGATTGTTTATTCTCCTTCGCGCTTCTGTGATTATTTCTCTACTAGCATCAATCCCCCTGATGACAATGTCCCAATTGTTGGGATCTTGCCCATGGCTTGTGAGAGCAGCCATAATTTCATAAAATGCCCTAGCCATTTCTTCCCCAGTGCTAGCGCCAACATCCGCAACAACCAAACGTGCCCTGACAGCATGCGTATGTCGTCTTCTCTCCAAAGCCCGCGTAATAAGATACGGGAGTACTCTGTTTCTCAAATATTCCCATTGTGAATAATGTCTACCCAGATACGACCTATAAAAACCAATGGTGCTTGTCTGCAATAAAGGGACTGGTGCTAAATAGGGAGCCTTTGAATGTGATTGACTGCTACTTCTTCCAGCTACATTAGCTCGGGCTGCTATTGACACAGTTTTACTAAAAGGAGAGATTTCTGCTACCGCTAGATCAAGACCTTGGGCCTGTATCGGCATCTGGGGAGCTTCTGTTTCCGCATGCAGCATGGACATATCCAAATCAAACCCGCCGGAAAAATATTTTTTTGGAACAGTCTCCTGTGTTGTAGGGTCAATTTCTTCTTTGATGTAGTTATAAACACCCTTCTTAAATGCTTGTAAATATCTCTGATAAATTCTTTCCTTCTCTTGTGGGTCATCAATATTAACACCAGCTACTTTATTTTTGTTCGCATACACTTGTGCTAAAATGCTATCCTTTATTTTATTTTTGTACCAGGTTGCTAAAATAAGCGAATTGTAAACTTGTCGTAGCGGGGCAAAATTCTTATCTTCATTAATTTCTTTAGTCAGTTCAGGGATGACGATTTCACGAACAACTTGACTGCCTAATTGATTCGTCACCTTGATCCGGGCTTGGCTTGATTGAATGCCTTCATGCTTGGCTAATGAAAGATAATCTTGCTCTAACATGACCTTGAGTTTGCTTTCAACCACATAGGCGGCCCCTATCTTGGCATTCTCATAAACAACGGCCTTCTCTGGCACTATCCAAACCTTGTTAAAAGTATTAACAGGAATGTTCGTCGTACCAAATTTCTTCTCTGCTTCTTTGTAGATACGTTTCCAGAACTTTTTACCTGTCTCTCCTTCTGGGTAAATCAAAGAAGCTGTAATTTGCTTGAGCATATAATCTTCAGCCAACAAATCCCGCCCCATCTCAGTATGTCCAAAACTTTGAGGGACAATGCGATCTTTTTCATAGGGAGATAAATTAACCCACAAATCTTTCTCAGGGATAGTTAAAGAGGCAAGGAAATATTTAATCAACTTTTTGGATTCATTCTTAAGAGCGTCGTTAGATAATTGGCTGTCGCCTTTATCAAGAATGAAGTCAAACTTAAATGGATTCTCGGGATGGACTTTGATGCCTTTTAAAATCGGGGGGTTAAATTCTGGACTTAAAGGCACCATTACACCAGGCGCAGGCAAAAGAAAGTCTTGCGCTTGGGCTGAAGGAATTGGCCCAAACGTATTAACTAAAAAGGCAAAAAGCACCCCGAGGGATATGACCCATCTTTTATCTAAATTCAATGGCATACCCAAAGTGTACAATATCTATATACTCCTTGCCATTTTTTGTGTGTTTTGGGGATTTTTGACTTTGGGGAAGATCTTATCCAATTTTATCCGTTTCCATTGCCTATTTATAGGGAGAAAAATGGAAACATAAAGGATGCAAATAAAAAGAGGCAATCCCTTTAGAGAATTCCCTCAATTTAAAACTATCGTTAATTTTTAGGGTCTATTTAGTATCTTTTATGGCTATTGGCTTTTTCAGCTTCCCCTTCACCTTATCATCTAAAAAGTGGCTTTAAGAAGCAGACGTCCCAGACCAGGCTAGACGATGGGGCCGAAGGGCATTAATATAAACCCTGTAGTTTCAGGCGTCAATGGATATTTCTCGCCCACAACTTTATATCCATTATTTTAAATTATGATCCATTTATGATCCAAAAAATGGATCGTAATAATTCTTAAGTGCCTCTTTTAAGCACCTCTAAGTAATCCTGATATGCAAAGAGTTTTTCCTTGGTTTCCATTCGGTGTGGTTTTAAAATCCCAATCTCAATTAAACCACTAAAAGCATTCTTTACTGTTGGGTACCCGATATTGAGTTTTTTCATCGCCATCGATATGGAAAGAATGGGGCTTTTGCAAATTAAATCATACAGAGGAATTGCTAACTTATATCTGGATAGCTTTTCATTAATCAAACCACGATGACGAATATGCATCTCACGGATTTCATTAGCTGTTTCAGATGCTTCGTTTGACACACTTCTTACCCCTCGGAGAAAAAAATGTAACCAATCCTCCCAAATTCCTTTAAAACGTACCTCCATCAGCAAGCGATAATAATCAGAACGGTGTTCCTTAAAAAATAAACTTAAATAAAGTAATGGCTCTCCTAGTATCTTTTTTTCACATAACAAAAATGTTATTAATAGGCGCCCCAACCTGCCATTTCCGTCAGCATATGGATGGATTGTCTCAAAATGTGCATGCAAGATAGCCGCATTAATTAAATCTGTATAACTGGTATCTGCATAATAAAACTTCTCCCAATCCCCCATTAATTCAATCATCATATTTGGTGGTGGCGGAACAAAGGCTGCCTCATTTAAATTACAACCAGGAGGACCAATCCAATTCTGACCTCTCTTATATTCCCCAGGTGTTTTTTCTTTTCCTCTAACTCCACTCAACAATTCTTTGTGTATTTCATGAATCAATCTTAATGACATGGGCAATTTTTTTAATCTATCCAAACCATAATTCATTGCGCCTACATAATTAACTACCTCATGCACAGGCTTAACCTCAGGAACGTTTTCATCAACTTGTAACACCTCTTCCAAGGAACATTGCGTTCCTTCTATTTGGGAACTTAATAAAGCTTCTTTACGAACATAAAAAGCAACAAATAAATCTGGATCAGGAATGGTTTTTGTAATCCCAATCAATTCCCCCAGAGCCCTATCTGCCTCTGAAATCAATTGAATCATTTTGTGGTCAATTTTAATGCCCAAGTCGTGTTCAGATAATTTGTGGGGAATAAAAGCGTTATATCCCGATGGCTGAAGGATAATGTTCCCAGTCCTATTTGACTCTAATTTGGGCATTGCCATAATGATTCCTCTACAATCCTTAAAAATCTATAGTAATCCGTTAATATAACTACAGTAATTATACCCAATTTTTGACTTATGTAAAGAAAATTAAAAATTCTATAGTTGAAACAAAAAATGCCTACAGACAATGATATTGATTCATAAGCGTATACGGAATAGGGAGTTATGTTATGTAAATAACGGAGGCTGTAGATTCAGTGGAGCTTTAACCATATAGCCCGTTTAAACGCAAATTTCGCCGATTTAAAACGCAGCATCTGACGGAGTTTTTTTAAGTAGTCTTGTTATGGATTCCCGCAAGCAACTGCGCATGTCGGCCAATGCCGACGTTCGCGGGAATGACATAAAATTTTTATGATCCCAATTATGA
>Ga0206857_1079_pt1 | contig 22190 bp, 19 predicted proteins | sample Alteio_BWOrgCont_49_FD_152865 | JGI IMG/M metagenome (GOLD analysis project Ga0206857, IMG submission 152865) | Enriched cells from forest soil in Barre Woods Harvard Forest LTER site, Petersham, Massachusetts, United States -... | ecosystem: Environmental > Terrestrial > Soil > Temperate forest >...
TTTGCTGGGAGTACCACTAAAGGCAATCTGAATGGCACCGGCACAGCGGCACACTTTTATTCGCCAGAAGGAGTGGCCGTCGATAGTAACGGCAACGTGTACGTCGCGGATTCGAATAACAACGAAATTCGCATAATATCGTCTGCGGGCGTGGTCAGCACTATTGCAGGAAGTGGCAAGCGGGGTTATCTGAATGGCACCGGCACGACGGTTCAATTTAACAACCCGCGTAGCGTGGCCGTCGACAGCAATGGCAATGTCTACGTGGCGGATTCGGATAACAACGTAGTTCGCATTGTCACACCTTGAGGGAACGACGGCAGAGACACTGGGCATTTGGTGTTCCTGCCTCGTTTCTAGTGAAGAACAGATTTAATCAGGACATACTGAGGTTGGTAGCTGTATTAATTGACTGGTACACCGATTCGAACTGTATATGTTCTTCATCGGTCATGTCAGAAAGAACCAGGGCCAGCCCTTGGGAGAAACAACTGCCTTAGTTCTCCACTGACTGAACTGAAATTGAGCAACCATATTTCTTAATTATGGTAAATGAAGATGCTAACCCGTTAGCATTAGCCGCAAGCATCAATTTTGCGCCTTTTCCTTTCTTGGTTTTTCCGACTTTAGGTCCCCTTCTTAGCCAATGCGAATCTGCCAGCAAGGAAGCACATTTCGCTAAATCTACTTGCCCTCCCTAATTGTGGTCGTTTGCCAATCTCATTACCACCAGCTTCAATAAGCCAGTATGCGTCCAGTGCTGGAACCGGTGATAACATGTTTGGCAGGAGAGACATCGCCGCGGCATCTCTGGACACAGTGCCCCGGTTCCAATCACACACAGCATTCCATTGAGTACTGAATGGGTGTCTGCCACTAGTCTGCATCAACTGTACTCCCGTGGTATTAAGTCTAGGATTGGGAAGGTAGCCACTACAGCAAGTTTTGGTGTAGAGTATTTCCATTTGATTCCGCATGGAAACCTACCCATGTGCAACTTGCATCAACCCGTCGCTGGATTTCAAGAAAATTGCCACAATTTCAAAATTTATATAAAACACTTCTGGTGATTGTCATTTGCCTGGTCGCCGGTCAATCAGCCAACGCTGCAGAACCGCCTCGTTGGTGGGGGGTCATTGACGTCCCGTTTCAACATCTCGTAACTGAAAATGGACTACCGCAATCCGCCGTTACCAGTATGGCGCAAGATCAAGATGGTTTCCTTTGGATCGGAGCGCAAGGTGGCTTGGCTCGTTGGGATGGATACCGATTTCGAAGTTACCCAGCCAATACAGGCGGATCCGTCGGGTTACCGGACGATTCTATCCAATCGATCCATGTGAGTCAGGTCGGTCAGTTATGGGTGGGTACTAACAGCGGTGGATTGGCGCGATACGACAAAGTAACGGACAGTTTTGTTCGTGTTTCGCTTTGGAAAAAAGGCGAAAAGATGACATCAATGCTGTCAATCAGTGATGATCAAAAAGGCAACGGTGGTGTTTGGGTCGGGACAAAAGACGGGTTATTTCATATCGATAATAATGGTACGACCAAACATTTACGGCAATTGAATCATCCCGACCCTAATGCTCCTAGCGTGGCAATTCATGCCATTTTTAAAGATAAAGATGGCGTGCTGTGGGTTGGTACGGAGAATAGCCTGGCCTACTTCGACCAACAAGCCAATGAATTTACTGCTATCCCGCTGGGAGAAAACCAACGAAATAATCCTACTGTGCGTTGCATTACACAAAGCAGCGATGGGCGATTGTGGGTCGGAACAAGGGGAGCCGGCGTGTTTACTGTCGATCCTGCAAGCAAAACCACGAAAGCGGTTATCGACACAAACTCCGATGATTTCAATTTGAGCAAAGATAGCATTGGCAGCATCATAGAAGTTCGACCGGGCCTGATTTGGATCGGCACTACGCACGGCGTGATGGAGATCGACACGTCAACGATGTCAACCCGCCGAATGCATCACAGCAATTTGCCAAGTAGTTTGACCAGCGATGTTATCTCCACCATGAAAATAGATTCATCTGGTCTAATTTGGATTGGTACCGAAAATGGAATCAGCCGCTACGATCCATCGCAGGAAGCGATTGCCCGCGTCACCAGCGTAACCTCCACGTCGGACACACCGCCCGTGTTGTTCTCATCGGCCTTTCTTGCCATGCCGGATGACGAAATCTGGATCATGATGGATTTTAACGGTATTGCAGTAATTAACAACGCGGCCACTCGCGTAAAGCGAATCAATGAAGACAACCCTGTTGAACTTGCGAAGTTGCCGGGCATTTTCGGTGTCGCCTCGCCAATCGACAATATGGTTTACCTGGCGACCGAAAGTGGCCTTTCCCGGTACGATATGAATCACCATGTTTATCAACACTTGGCAGTAGCGCCAATTGACTCGTTGATACCAATCTATAAGCTTCAAACAGTTGACCATACGCTGTACCTTGGTAACGGCCGCGGTGTCTGGCAGATTGACATCAGCAAGAAGACCGTGCCTACCGAGGCGCACCGAATCAAGGAACTTGAATTCCTGAACAGCGATGATATCGATTTACTGGAATATAAAAATCAAAAATTATGGATTGGAACACGAAGTCACGGCCTGTTTCGCTTTGATCCTTCGACACGCAATGTAGGGCATATCGCTATCAACGAAGGTTCGCAAATTAACGATGCCAGCATAACAACAATCTCGTTCGACCACTTAAACAGGCTATGGGTAGGAACCGGTGGAAGGGGCATCTTCATTATTGACAAACCGCTCTCTGATTCCGGTTTTCAATTGACGCAGCTTAGCAAAGAACAAGGCTTGCCATCGTTGTTAATCGACACGTTGGTTCGGGACGAAACGGGAAGGATTTGGTTTGCAACAGATGAGAGCGTCATAGGTTCAATCGACACGACCACATTAGCTGTGCATGCTTACGCCAAATCGGTAGCCCCGGCGATTTTTCCTGTGTACGCAGCCAATTCCGGCATCATGACTTCTCACGGAGAAATGCTCTTCGGCAGCGATGCCGGTTTCACCGTAGTCCGACCCGAATTGATTCGGAATCTGGAGTTCAATGCACCAATTGCAGTGACCAATTTAACCGTAGGCGGCAAGGCGACACTCGTTCCGTATAAGGACATGCATACCTTCCTGCCCGTAGAGATTCGCCCTGACGCCAATAGTTTTTCGGTTGAATTCGCTGCACTGGATTTCGGTTCGCCTGATCAAAATCGCTATGCCTACCAATTGATTGGGTTCGACCAGGGCTGGATAGAAACCAATTCGGCGCAACGGTTGGCAAGTTATACCAACCTGTCACCTGGCGACTATAAACTCAGAGTAAAAGGATCAAATCGAAGCGGCGCATGGAGTAACAAAATTTTGGAAGTGCCGATTCGAGTCATTCCAGCCTGGTACCAAACCTGGTGGTTCCGAATCGTTGAGTTTGCTTGTGCGCTGGCAGCGGTGTTCGCACTGGTTCAAATTCGAACCAGCGTTTTACGCAAGCGTCAGTTGCTATTGGTAGGCGAAGTCAAACAACGCACCAGCGAACTGAGCATAAAAAATGTCGAATTAACCGATGCACTGGATGCGCTTAAATCTGCCCAACAGCAGTTGGTATTGCAAGAAAAGATGGCGTCGGTCGGCACGTTGACCGCAGGTATTGCGCATGAAATCAATAACCCGACTAATTTTGCGCACGCCGGCGCTCAGTTGATTGATAGTGAACTTGAAAAATTCAGAGCTTTCTTGATCGAGTTAGCGGGTGACACCACCGACTCCCAAATATTGGCCAACATCCACACACGCATCGACGCAATCAAGAGCAAGACCGCAATCGTCGAGGATGGCACTTCCCGTATTCGCGATCTGGTCAAGGATTTACAAATTTTTTCAAGATTGGGCGAAGCTGACAATAAAGTAGTGCCGATCGCAGAAAGCCTCATCGCAACCGTCAATCTAGTGCGTATTCAGTATCAGGATATTGCTACGATCAATTGCGAACTTGCTGCAAATCCGGCCATCGACTGTCGCCCCGCTCAGCTCAATCAAGTATTTATGAATTTGATCATCAATGCCTGTCAGGCGATTCAAGACCGACAACAAGTAAGTGGCAGCCATAAACCAGGCCTGGTTTCCATCAGCAGCACAATCGACAATGACAATTTGGTTTTGGAATTCAAGGACAACGGCTGCGGTATCGATGCCAAGCATCTGAACCGAATTTTTGAACCGTTTTATACAACAAAACCAGAAGGTGAAGGCATGGGTTTGGGCTTGTCGATTTCATTCAAGATTATTGGTGACCATGATGGCACAATCGACGTAACGTCCGCGCCCGGCGTTGGGACGTGTTTTACAATTCGTTTGCCGCTGCACGGGCCAATTCGTTAGTACAGCTGCACAATGGAAGAACGTGACAAATTCTCCTATCGCAGCGCACGGACCATGAGACCGAATTGCCGCTAATCGGAACGGCCCACCTAAGAGAACGCACCAAGCCGGTCATCAGTCGCAATGCAGTCGTGGCTATTGCTGTGGCCAAGGTGGTTTGCGACATGCGGCGGGGCTACATGGCAATCGCCCTCTGAGCTATTAGATTCAATGGAATTTGAATGAGTAGTATCAACAACGTGGGCAGAATTTACGTCGTGATGACGAAGTATTTCTAATTGGTAGTCTATGCTGGCGTCGGGAAATAGGTTGCGTATCCAAAACCAGAGGTCGTCAGACGGATTAGGGTCGCTGTGTTCAGTTGCGTCAATTTTCAATCGCGGCGATAAAGCCAAACTTGTTCGAAAATCTTTGTCCTGATGTCGGCGTGCGATCCGGTTGATGCCATCGATTGTCGATTTTGGTAAGCTGTTATTGGCGCCTCTGGTCTTTTCCAACGCCTGCAACAAAGCGAGCGCTTCTGTCAATTGCAATTGAATCTGACTTTTCTCCTCCAAGTATTTTGCCAGCAAGCGGTCTTCATTGCGTACACACCCTGACTTTTCCAAAAAGACTTTCACCCGCACTTGGATCAATGTCATCGCGGTGCGATATTTTTGTGATTTAAAAATCAATAGGAATTTTTTGTTCTGAGCAAATGCCGTCTGAACTTGAGAATCTAGCCCGACACTCGGGGCAATGGACTGCAATTTCGTCAGCGTTTTGGCTGACAGATTTGGCAATAATATGTTTACCTCGCGATTAAGCCGCTGATTGCGCTGCCACTTCAAGGCTAATTCATTCGCGTTACTAACGGAAAGTCGCTTTTCGAGTGATTTCGTTATCTGCGTAATCACTTCAATCGCACCTGCAACATCGGCTTGCTGATCGCTCATGTTTCTTCCTTAAATTGCTGATATGCCGTCTTCCTGACGCGCTTCAAAATAATTTCTGAAGTAGTCGCGCAGCTCAGATTTATCGATTGAATTCGCCCATTCCAGCGGCTTACCCGGATAAGCGATCAAATCCGTATTTGGATTGAATCCGAGATCCGTAATTTCATGCATCCGTAAAAAATAGCGCCGATTGATCGTGTCACCATGCCATAGATGTTGAATCTGACCTGGAACGACTCCCAGCTCGCCCTTGACCTGCGCGTAAAACCGGTTTCCCCATTCTTTCAAATGATTGGTCTGGCCCCGATCAAATTTCAGTGCATTGTCAACACAGAATCCGAAGTTCCCATAAATCGCATGCGCCATGAAATGATCGGCGCTACCGCTGACTGCAGATTCGTAAAGGCCGATTTCATCGAATAGCTGTTTGGTCATCGCCCACGCGTAGCCTGTGTGTCCGTGCAAATCATAACGCCCCGCTTCAAGTGTTTCCGGGCTCCTGTTCATCACCGCCGCAAACGATTGGGCCACCGGCTCGGCTTCACCGATACCACCGGGGCCGAGACGTCGGCAGGTTTCAAATAACTGTGCGACTTTTTTCTTACGCATCACTGCAACAAGATCTCGGGCCCAGTTGGTATTTTGAAAAAGCACATCACAATCTATCCACGCAACATATTTACAGGTGGGCGGCAACCACGACGCCGCCAGGTTGAGCAAACGCTCCTTTTGCCATAGCATTGAATTTGATCTGATTTGGATCGTGTTTAACGAATCAGGTAACTCAAATTCCTGGTCAGAAAATGCACATTCCACGGTAATGCATGTCACGCCAGACCGGTTCATCCCCTCTATGAATAGCCTGTAGTTGTTGCGCCTGGTGACGTAACGACAGGGATTGAAATAAGTTGTGATGACAATTAACTCAGACATGATTCGAATTCCATTGAAAGTCTTTTCAATTTTTAACTGCAAGTTTCTCGATTCATTTTTTCTGCAAGATTAACAATCCGCGAGATTTGCCGCTGGTGCCATCAATGCTTTGCGCCGCCGAATAAATCTCCGGAAGTGGTATCCACAGGGGTGGATATTTATAGCGTGCCACATCAAGAACCAACACAGAATCACTCGCGACATGGTAGGCGGCGATTGGCGACCAGTGCCCGCTGCCCTGCTCTTTAATACTTTTGCGATCAAAATTTAGCAAAACTACGTGATCGCTCAGGCGCAAATTATTCTTCAAGATAGTGCGAAACTCTTCCAGTGAAACATCAGAAGCAAACTTGGTTTGAACTGACAATGGATACGTTTTTAACACGGCAGTGAGTTGATCCATCGTCAGGCCGGTGTGCGACACTGCGTCACTATCAACAATTTTCGGGTCAACTTTATCAAAAAAGCTGGTTTGAGTGAACAATGGATAGTCAGGATATTGCCGGGTATAGGGCCTGGGTAAGCCGAGCGCATTCAAAGCGATTACCGAACTGGCGACGGAACAGTAGGCTTGATTCATTTGCGTTTCAAAATAATTTATTAACGACCAATATGGTTCCCGATATGCGCTTTCCAAAAATCGCTGTTGCCCGATTGGCTCAGACAAGGCAACCGCATCAGTTGATACGGGCTTACTGTTTTCCGCGTGAGCGGCAATCGTGACGGCAGCAAAAATCGTCGCCACAAATAGCTGTAACACAAGCCTGGTGGTACTAGTCATTGTTGAGCTCATAAGCCATCTCCGGTGTAAATTTGATTTGGAACCTAATTTCGGTCGAACATTGCCAGATCCTATTTCAGGCGACGTCCAAGGTGCCGATCAAATCGTCAATAGCTAATGCGTGACGGTTGTTGAAAATAGGATTGATTAACACGACAAAGTTTAGATGATCACCAATTACAGATAAATTACAGATTTGGTTTTTATTTCGATTTGGAAAAATAAATCTAATAATATCCGTAGCTTGAAAATACAATTTTACGAAAGCTCCATTACTTTTGAACATATTGAGCACGCCTCATTCATTCAATAAGCCAATCATTTTTTAAAGTTCGGCGGCAAATTTTTTTCAATTCACTAACTTTGATTCTTAAGATCAAAAAAATACAAAGCATGATCGAGTTAAACGTGGACCCAACTTAGCCGATTAATGCAAAATGCCATAACGTTTAGGAGAAAATGATGATTCGTACGTTCAACAGGGTGATCGCAATGTTGCTACTAGGTTTCTTGGCAGGATGTGCAGGTGTTCCGCTCGGTCGTGTTTCTCTGGGCGCAGATCCGACATGCAAAGCAGCCATGACGAATGCAATGGCGTCAATATTGGTCGAGCAGGGAGAGCCAAAAGATGAAGCGATGCTTGTGGCACGAAATTCCCTCCCGGGTGTCCTGGAAGACTTTGGTCGTGACGGATTTGGCGCACACACGTCATATCCGGCCAACTACCGTTTTCTGGTCGAATTCACGACGCCAGTGTGTCAGTTGCATTTGTTTTCGCGAGCCAGGGATGACGTCAAGATTGAGTTTAGAGGTCCATTCCTTGCAACCAGGCCGTTGACGAATTGTGAATGTATGCCAGTTAAATAGCATGTCGCACACCTAGTTGTGGGCGGCCTCTATCATTTGCAGTAGGTCATGCTTTTACAATTTTTGAAATAGCACTTTGAGATTTTTTTACTAAAATTTTTTTGAACCCTTCCATTTTCTAAATATCGCACGATTTGCGAACATCAAGTCGAACTGGGCAGCAAGACTAGTCAAATGACCGCACGTCAATCACTTTGAATAATTCATTGCGCGGTAAAACACCCACTCCCCACACCAAGTGCCCAGGCAGGTTCTGAATCTTGCTGGCATCCGACGAGATAATTAAAAATCCTGTATTTCCAGCGAATCCACCAAATTTCTCATTTGATAGGAAGTTACTCGCGTCGCGCAAAGAAGTACCTATTTGATACTGAGCACGGTCCGTGGCGCAGAAAATTAAGTCGCGATACAGAAACGTTGCTTGGCCAAACTTATATCGCACATTGCCTTGTAGATTAGTTTGTAAGTCTTCAGGCTGACTTCTTATTCCCGCATTGGATTGTGCATTCAAGGTCGACAGACAATTTGTAGAAGTTTCTTTTGCCGTGAAAAACATCAATTCAATGAGTTTCTATCATTTGGCGCGCTTCAATTTTGGCTAACTTAAAAATGTGTGTGGTGTAAAACGCAAATATAAGTGAGTAGGCATTACAGCCTACTTACAGATTATGAGTCTCGCCAATTTCTCCAATATTCCCTCGGTAAAATTTCACCCGTGTTGGGCTGAATGTCCGATTCGCCGACGCGCTTTTTTTCTAACCATTTTAGTCAATTTCAATACTAATAGAACTGAGCGGCGTCTGTCGTACACCCAAAGATTCGGGCATGAAGCGTATTGGCTATCGACTGGCTATTTCAATATTTTTAATTCTACTAACAGGAAACATGTAATGTTTAAACTAGATAAAGGGATTTCATGTAAATCCATCGCAATGTGGATCTGCCTCTCCGTATTTTCCGGAATCATGGCCACACTTTTCACCGCTTGCGGCGGTAGTGGTTTTGCGCAACCAGATGGTGTAACTTATACACTTGGAGGTACGGTAATAGGATTAAACGCTGGAAACCAAGTTGCGCTCTCCAACACGAGTGATCCATTGATGATCACGTCCAACGGCAGTTTTTCTTTCGGCAGTCCGATGCCCCGTAATTCCAATTATGTAGTGACCGTCGTCACACAGCCAGTTGGTCAGGTTTGCACTGTCAGCAATGGAACTGGTTCCGGTATGGTCGCAAACGTTTCCAACGTAGTGGTTACCTGTTCTACCGATATGTACACGATTGACGGGCAAGTAAACGGATTGGCCAAAGGAACGCATTTAACTATTTATAACAATAGCGCTGATCCGATGACCGTTTCAGCAAACGGCTTTTTCCCACCGTTCGGCACACCTGTTGCTTACGGCGGAAGCTATTCAGTGACAGTGGGCACACAACCAACCGGCCAAACATGTACGCCATCCAAAAACTTTGGGGCAGGTGTGACGTCAAATATTACGACAGTAATGATAACTTGTTCGGTAGCCGACTTTACCCTTGGAGGTCAAGTAAATGGATTGAATCCCGGTCAGCAGGTAACGCTCAATAACAGCAACGGCGACGAGCTTACTGCAACAGTAAATGGTGTATTCCAGTTCGGTAAAAAAATCGCTTATGACGGTGGCTATCAAGTGACGATAGGAACGCAACCTATAGGCCAAGTTTGCACGGTCACCAATGGCGCTGGTTCGGGCATGGTGGCAAACGTGACCAACATACTGGTTAACTGCACAACAGATATGTATACGATTGATGGGCAAGTAAGCAATTTAGCTGCTGGAACGCAAGTAACTCTCTATAACAACGGCGCTGATCCACAAACCGTTACAGCAAATGGCTATTTTCCACCGTTTGGCGTGCCCGTCGCTTATGACGGAAGTTATTCCGTGACAGTGGCTGCACCAACACCAGGTCAGACATGTACGCCATCCAACAACGTTGGTCACGGTGTGACTGCAGATATCACGACGGTGCTGATAACTTGCTCGCCAATCCATTACAGTATTGCTGGCAGGGTAACCGGACTGAACCCAGGGGAACAGGTAACGCTCAATAACAGCAATGGTGACGCGTATACAGTCACTGGCACAGGCGCCGGCAGCATTCCATTCCAGTTCAGCGAACTAGTGGCTTATGACGGCAGCTACAATGTGACAATCGGAACACCACCAATTGGCCAAACTTGTACACCAAGCCAAAATAGTGGCAACGACGTCACTGCAAATGTCACTAACGTACTAATTACCTGCTCGACAATTAAGTACACCATTGCTGGACAAGTCTCAGGATTAACTTCTGGTCAGGTGACTCTCGACAACAGCAATGGCGACACTACTACAGTCCTGAGCGCAGGTACGGCCAATGCAAACTTCCAGTTCACCGAACAAGTCGCCTATGGCGGCAGCTATAACGTGACCGTTGGAACACAGCCGGTTGGCCTGACTTGCACACAGACCAGCAATTATTCTGGTTCGAACCTCACGGCAAATGTCACCACGGTACTGATTACGTGCACGTCGCAATTCACAGTCAGTGGCCAAGTGACCGGGCTGAATTCAGCCAATCAATTGACACTCATCAACAATACTCTCGACACCTTCGTGGTCCCCGGGAGTGGCAATGGCGCGTTCCAATTCAGTCAAACAATACCCTACGGTGGAAGCTATGACGTGACAGTCGGACTACCGCAACCAAATGGTCAAGTCTGCACACCTTCAAACAATACTGGTTCAAATGTGAAAGCAAATGTCACCGGAGTTTTGGTGAATTGTGTGACGCCAGAGTATTCAATACAAGTGACGATACTCGGAGTATCAGGTGCGAACACAATTTCTATAGAAAATAATGGTGTTATTACGAACTCTAATGTGCAGACCGCGGGTAATCCATTCGTCGTCACAACGCAGGCTACGTATGGCACCACCTATGACATAGAGCCGAGCGGAGTGCCTTCAGGTCTTCTCTGCGTTCCATCGTCCAATACTGGCACCGTTGCCAACTCAAATATTACAAATGTTCTGATCACATGCTCGCCAACTGGTGGCAGTTAAAAGTTTAAATGACAGAAATTTACCAGTATTAAATTAATGCTCGATTCGGCTCTCAACAATGTTATTAAAGCGGAATCGAGCTCAATAAATTAGGAAAATATATGAATAAAAATAATGGAATATGCGCAAAATTAAGCTTGATGACGATGGCGATTCTCGCGTGTCATGGTGCATTGGCCGATGATACTGCCGGTTGGTACGCAGGTGCAAATCTGGGCTTATCAAGCAACTCGATCGATAACTCACGCGTCAATTATGGCTTGCAGGCCGGAGGAATTACGACTGGAGGAGGTTTGGCCACCTCATCAATTAATGACCACAACCAATCTATCGGCGGTGAACTTTTTGGCGGATACCAGTTTAACGATAATTTTGCGCTTGAAGGCGGATATTTCAACTTAGGGCAATTTGACTTTACTGCCAACACAATACCGACCGGCACGTTATACGGTGACATGAAAGTCAGCGGTTTGAATTTGAATGGCGTTACAACGCTGCCACTAACAGACAATTTCTCCCTGTTCGGATTGGCCGGCCTGACCGACAACCAAGTGCATGATAGCTTCAGTCCAACTGGTGCTGTCCAAGTACTGAGATCCACCTACGATAACACCGGCTTCAATTACAAACTCGGCGTCGGCATTCAATATGCCATTACGCCGTCATGGACATTGCGCCTGGAAGAAGAGCGCTATCGCGTCAACGATGCAGTGAACCGTCAGGAAAATATTAATCTGATTTCACTCGGCGTGGTGTATCACTTTGGCGTAAAAACACCAGAGCTGGTCAAACCAGTGACACCGATTGTTCCGGTTATGGTTTCCGACCCACCTGTACCGATGCCGGTACAGGTTGTTTTGCCTCCCCCTCCGCCAAAACCTCCGGTCAAAGTCAGCTTTTCTGCGGCCCTGTTATTTGATTTTGATAAGGCAACCTTGAAGCCAGCTGGTACGCAAGTTTTAGATAAATTTGCAGCCGATATCAGTTCTATTAGCTATGAATCGATGACTGTTACGGGTCATTCGGATCGACTGGGGTCACACGCTTACAATCTGCCTCTTTCTCTACGGCGTGCCGAAGCGGTTAAAAAATACTTGACCGAAAAGCAGAGTATTGGCGCCAATAAGATCGTTACAAAAGGAGTAAATGGGGCTGAGCCAGTCACCAAGCCCGGGGAGTGCATAGGTGATAAAGCGACCAAGAAATTAATTGCATGTTTGGCCCCTGATCGCCGAATGGAAATTGAAGTCACCGGTATCAAGTAAGCTTGGCAATCTGGAACTGGCCCTTTTACTTTTCAAAAGTGGCCAGAACCATATATTTCGTCAACAAATCTGCTGACTAATATGGACGCAAAAATATCCTATAGTCAGCCGAATCTTCATTACTTCTCACAAACCATTCGCTTTTTTTTGAATTAACACTAACTGTCGCAGGGCAACTGCGCGCACGCGATCGTGTGCGGTAATAGTTACCCTCAAATTAATTGCATCCGCTATTAATTTTGCTGCTAAGTATTTGTAGGTTGGCAATGCGAAGATAAGGGGCGGCGCGTGTAAATTATTAGAAACCTAGAATCAGCGTGAAGCTGCGGTTGCAATAGATCGATCTCGGGACAAAGAAAGGAGCAACTATACGATCCATGAAAATGAAAAAATCGATCCCCGACCTGACCAAACCGCCACGACCCAAATGATCGAGCCAAAGTTCGTGACAGTGCCCGAGCCAAAAATTTTCCGAATCTGCTTATACAGCTAACAAGCGATTAATGTCGTTTATTAATTTAGCATGGGGCAGTTCAGCGCTTTTTTAACATTGCGATTCAAAAGATAAATATCTTTAATTCGTAAGCCATACGTAACTAACATTGGTTTATTCTGGATTTGAAATATGAGTGTGGATCAAGATTTACTTTGCCATACATGTCTCGATGTCTAATATTTTTTTCATATTTCAAGTCGAATGAATAAATTTAAAAAACTCTCATATTTAATCTAAAGGAAAAGTTATGAATTTCGTTGTAACCATAAAGAAGATTTTGTCGATAGCATTTATCATGAGCGTATTGTTCTCTTTCACCTCACCGAGTTATGCGGATACTACCCCAGTTAGATGGCAAAAAAACTTTTCATGCACGTTTGCAGGTCAAAGTTGCATGGCCACTTTTCAGGTGCCCGCTGGATTCCGCCTCAATATCTTGTTTTCTTCCTCAAGTTGCAACACTACCAGCGTCTCCATGTTGCCCAACGTTTCGATTTACACGACATTTAATGGATCATCGGGTTGGGCGAGCGTTGGGTCTTTGAGCGGTATCGGCCCTTTATATGGTTCCAGCAACATTAATCTTTACGCGGACCAAGGTACTACAGTTGAAATTCTGGCCTCGCCAGAGGTAACATCGTCGAATGGTCTAACCTGTTCATTTATGTTGTCCGGTTATATCGATACGAATGTGACCATGTGATCGACTCCTGTTCATTCTCGTCATTGGCAAGTTATTTAACGTCACTGATTGTTAGAAAAAGCGGAACAGGTTTATGGGCAGGGTTACCTGGCGTTGTTAATGGCATTAGTGAAATGTAAGCGTTGAAATCGCTTTTTCTGAAAATCGCGCGAAACGAAATCGACTTTAATTCTACATAAATCAGTCGCCTGAAACATTGTCTAAGCCTGCCCCTCTTTTAAACAAAATTTCGTTTCTGCTTTGCAGTAAGAATTCTAACCTGCACTTCGATGCCAGAGATGAGTCAATCGAATCGGCTGAAACCATGAAATGGTCTGATCACCGAATTGACAGCGCCAAAGGCGGATATTCAGCATAAGTCTTGACATACGCGGAATGCAGGTTTTAATTCGCAACTTCACCTTCACCTCCATTTAATTTTGTCCGGCGTCGAGCGTGTCAGACAACAATCCAGCCTGCGGTCTGCATTTAACGTTTCATTCCCGTTGAATTGCGTCGTTGATTTGGTAAGGAAAATACGTCACGTCTCCCCACAATCAATGGTTACAAAAATTAATGTGCCTTATCGTCTCATGAGAATATATCACTGAGAAATTTTGCGACTACTTTCCTATCCCTAGGTGGCAACTTTTCGATTGTACTAGCCATATTTCCAAATAGTTTTATAAGTACGTCACGTTGATCGCCTGCCAGATTGCCCATACGTCTTGCCAGGGCCGCAGCCATATCTGGCACCGCTCCAGATTCGGTTTGAACTAAGTCGCCAATTTTACAGTCAAGGAACTTCGCCAATTGCGCCATGCGAGCCAATGTTGGTGATATCACCCCCGTCTCCATTCGGCTGACAGTTTCTTTCTCAATGCCCATGTATTCAGCGAGGTCCGCCTGAGTAATTCCCTTTTCTTTCCTCTTGACTGCGATCAGTGCTCCCACCGAACGAGTCAATTGTTTTTCTGGGGTTTCTTTTCTTCGCGTCATAACACAATCCGTCGTTGAATATAGACGGGAAGTGTCAACTTTATATCTCAATCATGGAATGGCGTATTGAGTTATACAATGTTATGACATAATAAATCATTTCTTGGCCAATTTATCAGCTGAAGCACCGCAAATTAAAAAACAATTAGCCGTGCCGCAATCATGGTTGCGAGCAAAAAAGTCAGATGTAAAGTTAAAAGAGTGGACAGCAGAAACGAATAAGTTGTTTGCCTCTACTAATTCAACTAACTGAGGAGCGAGTATGAAAATGAACCAATTCATCGCATCACAAATCGATGAACAGAATTACCGGAATCGCCAGGCACTGCTGCGGGCTATCCCAAAAGCAAAGCACATCAAACATAAGAAATTGGCGACAGGCTTGTATGCAAGTGGGGTATGGAATCGGGATATCTCAATTTTAGACAAACGATCGGTCAAAGCACATCTTGCGGGCAATGGCGATTTTCGCGCATTGTGGTGGAAAACATTTTGCGCATTACATCGAATTTTTTCCGAACATAGTTCGCTCGAATGGGCGATGCATGATTTTCACAAAATGCACCACACCATCACTTTAAATTCACTTTGGTTTTATCGCGAAATCGACTTGCTAACTGCGTCGATCATTGAGCAAGGAATCGCTAAGGCTTTAACTGCACATTTCAAAATGACTTTTAATCAGAAAAATATCTTTAGCCTGAAATGACTGCCCCCATGACGTACTCAGCAGTATCAGAGTAAAAATTAAACATTTTAAAAACATAGGATAAAAAATGAAAAACAAATTAATTGCATCGTCGTTGATTGTTCTTGCGCTAATCGGCTGCGGTGGAGGTGGCTCCAATTCGACATCCAGCTCTTCCAATAGTGGGGGACTCGGCCAATGGATCTGACTCGACAGGAACAAGCTCAGAAACATTGCAAACGACAGTTCCAACACCAAGCTACCCTGTTGGATCAGCAAACCTGGACACATTCAATGCCATTAATACGTTCCGCCAAAGCTTAGGCCTGGGATTGTGGGCGCAAAATGCTCATTTGGACCAGGCAGCGCAAAACCATGTGAACTATGAAGTCGCAAACAACGTTTTGAGCGACGTCGAGACGAACGGATTGCCAGATTTTACTGGCGCGACCGTATTAAATCGCGTCCTATACACCGGATACAACGGCAATGGAGTTGGAGAGGTAGGTTCGTCAATTGGAGGTTCTGCGGCAGTGGCAGGATTGATTAACACGGTCTATCATCGATCTGGATTAATGAATCAAAGCGCGATTCAAGTGGGTATCGCGAACTCGTCCGATGCAAGCGATCCCGTGTCCGTCGTTAATTATGGCTACCTGTCTTCAATGCAAAGTAACGCGCCAGGTTTTACGGCTTACTATCCTTTAAATGGGCAAACCGGAGTTAATTTATTTATCTATCCAGAAGATATCATTGCGTTTCCGAATTTGACTCTACCAAGTTCTCCGATCAGTTTTATCTCCGCACTTGGCACCGAATTGTTAGTGACCAGTTTTACCGTAACGGAAGCCGGCGCCAGCGCTCCATTGCCATCTTCTTACCTCACGGACGATAACGATCCGAACGACACATTGGATTCGAATGAAGCATATTTGGTTGGTAACGCACAATTTTCACCGAATACTAAATACAACGTCACTTTCACTGGCACAGTCAACGGAGAGCCTGTATTTGCACAGTGGAGTTTTACAACGGGCGCAACCTGAGTAGGTAAATTTTCAATTTGGGAGCCATTTACAGCGTTATTAGGAGATTACACAATGAGAGGCATTTTAAGAGCAATTCGGCCGTCTGCATTAGAAGCATTCCTGTATTATTTTGCTCCATTGATCGGCGCATACATCGGTATTAAACATCAATACAGATTATTGGATCGAAAGCGTGCAAGACGACTTTCAGAACAGGCAGGGGAATAAATAGGAGCCTGTAAATATATTTATTTACAGGGTCAAACGTTCAGCCAAAACGCGTCGTAAAATATTAAGTCTCTGTTTTTAAATATAATTTAGAATCGCAATTTCAAAAGTTCCATAAAAATATTTCAGTTTGGTAGCGGCTCCTCGCTCTCGCTATGAACAGCATTGCCGTTGACAAAATGAATTGCGGCGGCTTCCAGTGTCATCGCAATGTCCAGTTCAGTAACTTCGCCGACCAGCAGCAAGCAGTCTTCCAAACGACTTTTCGGCACCACCGCCAAATCGAACGATTCCATCGTGTCCAACGCCACTTAGATATAGTCTTTGCATCGTTCAACTTCCACCTGTTTTGCATCACGGCCGAATGAGCCGTATTAACATCCAGTCAGGGTCGGCGCTTCTATCGTTCTATTGTGGTAAAGGGTTGAAGGCCCGAAATTAAGAATACGAGTTTCGATTTGCATCCCTTCAATTACCATTTCTGCAAATCGTCCGGTCCTTTCGGTCCCGAATTACTTACCATCCTGCCGATAAGCGCTGATCTATTACGCGGTTCTCGCGGAGCGTGCCCACCCGTTTTATCCGGGCAGTCAATAGGTGACGCTCTCACCTGGTTCTTTTAGTTCTCAACCCGTTGCGGGTGACGTGATTCTCGCCGCCATTCATGCGCCTATTCGCACCCTTGGCCACTCTGCTCGCCATGCAGTTCTCACACTTATTTCCAGCGGTTAATTCATTGACGCTAGTGCCTTCAGTTTCTGCCGCTGTTGTTTTACGACCCCACTAAAAAACACTGCCGGTGATAGCCGTTTCGGCCTGTTTGTTTTGCTGCTCAGTATGTGTTATGTATTCATAACCGTCCCGCATCCATTGATACAGCACGGTTTTCCCAACACTCTGTATTCACATTATTTCCCTTTCTTCGATTAAAAAAAATGGCAATGGACCGGAACCTTTAATTGGATAAAAGCCGAATCTATCACCAAATTCAGTAATTTCGATGTTGCGTGGTTAATTGAAGTTGAGGAAATAAATTCTCAGACTTCTCGGAGATTCCGCTTGAGCGGGCTTGAAAATCTCATTTTCACTCCCGCTGGGGAAGGAAAACGGATGTGAATTGGCTCGTGATGCCGATGATCGACACCCAGATATTACTCAGCCGATCACAAACGTGTCAACTATCGAAACGGAGTCGAATTTTGGCAGGTTTCATATTTCGGAACTGCGTTCAGTCAATTAAAGTGGAATCCAGTACCGCCCAAACACTATCCAAACACGATCTAAACAGTACCTAAACACTTTCTAAACATCTTCTAAACAACGTTCTGAATAGAAAATTGAAATTCAGAGCAAGCTTCTTGGAGAGAACTTAGGAATTATTTTTACCATTTTTTAACGTTGTTGAATATTTCTGACATTGGATCTTGCCGACCATGGAAAAACAAAACCTAAAAGTGTGTTTGTCAAAGATACGGGATTCCGTTGAAATCAGTCAAACACAGCGCCTGTATCGAATATTGCCTGATGTTGAAGCCACACTATCATCCGGTGCCAGTTATGCCGATGTGGTGAACGGTTTGAATGACAATGGATTCAACTTCAGCATAGATACCTTCACAACGGTTCTCAGTAGGTTGCGCAAACGTCAGAGGAAAAGTCCTGCGTCGCTTCCTGTCGAGATGACGCCGCACGGGAAGTTAAACACTGCGAAAAGCCAGTCGAATTCCTTAAGCACAGATAGCAACAATAGTTTAGGAGTAGAACTTGACAGCAAAAACAAGAAATTAGTGTAGTTATCGGACAACACAGTTTATATAGTCCGCACAGCAAGCTCCATTAGCTTCCACCTTAAATCGCACGTGAGGCATCGCCGAATTAAAACGTGCGAAATTTAGCCTACGTATCTTCCATTTTATTCAAATCTTACCCACTAAAGTCACAAATAGCGGATGTGATGGCAAGCGACTTGCCGAATGGTCCACCAGATGCCATTTCGCGCAATAGCGTGTAATCAAACACAGTGTCGGTTTTTATTGAAAAAAATTGAGTAATATGTTGAGAGAGAAAACAATCACCATGCTAGACTCTGTTGGCAGTCCGTGCCTGGATTTTCTCGACGACGCCCTATTAATCAGATTATTTTATTCAAATGAAAAACAGAGCCGCGCTATATCTGAGATCGTCAAAAGACCGCAGCGACGTGTCGATCGATGCGCAAAGAAGGGAACTAAAAAGCCTCGCCGAAAAACTGAATCTGAGTATAGTGGCGGAATTTTCTGACGCCGTCGAATCAGGCAAAGACAATAATCGCCCAGGCTTTCAAGAGCTGTACAAGGAAATGTGCTCGAGTAAGCGGCTTTGGTCAAAGATTCTCGTGCTTGACACGGCTCGCCTGTCCCGTCGGCGCGTGAACGCGATTGTATTTGAAGAAATAGAGGCTAAGCGTCGAAACGTCTCCATCATATACAAATCGCTTCCTGATAGCGATCCCATCACTGACATGCTTCTCAAATCCATTCTACAGGCGATGGATGAATGGCATAGCCTTACTTCAAAACAAAAAGGGCTTGCTGGCATGAGTGAAAATGTTCGGCAAGGTTATCGTGCAGGCGGCCGAGCGCCATTCGGATATGAACTGGATAAGATCAACACGGGCACCATTCGCGATGGCGAGCCAGTTACCAAGTCAAAGTTAAAACCTAATTCAGATGCACCTGCAATTAGACAATATTTAATTGATAAAGCTAATGGGCTGAGTCGAGTAAATGCAAAGCTAAATTCCAACCTGAATATTCCTGATACCACGCTAATTAGCATCGAATGGAATGCACTCACATATGCTGGACATACTGTTTGGAATGTCCACAATGAACGGACTGAAGAAGGTTATATATCAGGAACAAAACGCAAACCACGCGCCGAGTGGATTATTCAACAAAATACGCATGAACCGTTAATTTCGGATGCACAGGCTGAAATTCTTTTGTCGAAACTCAATTCCAAATCGACCAAACGCATCACTCCATCAACCTATCTACTTACTGGAATATTAAGCACCCCTGAAGGGCAATCATGGCATGGCGACGGCACCAGTACCTATTATCGGCTGGGAAAAGGAAAAAAAGTGCGGTGCGCCGATTTAGACTCAATGGTCTTAACTAAAATCAGTAACGATTTATCATCTGTTGACTTTATTAACCGGGTAACTACCGCGGTTAAAGCCAATTTAATACCCGATCCACAAATTGAAAGTGATAGGCTTTTGCGAACATCGTTCCAAGAGCTCGATAAAAAAATTGATTCATTGGTTGGAATGCTGGCGGAGACAGGTGCTCCTACAGCTATTTTGCGCCAAATCGAGAAATACGAGATCGAACGCATTAAGATTGAGACAAAATTAGAATTAATTGAAAAAAAATCTGCGCAGGCAAAAGCAATTAATCTACTGACTGAAAAAGACGTAAAAAATGCAATCGCACATAACGTCGAAGCGCTTGAAACACTCAACCGCGATGATTTGAAAGAGTTTTTAGGGAAATTGGTAGAAAAGGTAATCCTGAACCCGACTGATCTTACGTGTAGTCTAAACTACCGCATAAGCATCAGCCGGGGGGATAAGCTGGCGTCCCCAAGGGGATTCGAACCCCTGTACTCACCGTGAAAGGGTGATGTCCTAGGCCTCTAGACGATGGGGACATGTTCTGTCCATACTGGCCGGTGAAACTTTGTTCGGCGTCTGATGATTTACATCAGGTCGATTCCGAACAAGAGCGAGATTATATTACGTGTTTCAATTTCCAGCAAGGAATTTAAGCTTAAATCTGCTTATTTCTTGCTAACTATTGAGATAAATTACTAATATGTCGCTTCATCACATCAATAATTTATTGGCAATGTGGTGGAGATGAGCGGAATCGAACCGCTGACCTCTTGCATGCCATGCAAGCGCTCTACCAACTGAGCTACACCCCCAAAATGCGAAGAAACGAGACTATAGCAAAACTTGTCGGGGGTTACAAGCGATCACACGCATTTAACGCTGCGACAGATCACATTGGCAATTTCACTCGCCAACTTACAATCCCTGTCGAATGCGATTGATCACAACGTCACGACCGAATAATTCGAGTACAGCGTCGATCGATGGCGTTTGCAACTGACCAGTCAAGAGCAATCGCAATGGCATCGCTAATTGCGGCATCTTCAAGCCATGCGCTGCTAGCGTCGATTTCATTAGCGCAGAAAGCTCCGATTTATTCCATGTCACTGTCGCACACTGCTCAACAAATGATTGCAACGCTGGCCGCACCGCATCGGTGAGATGCTGCCTCAATAATTCAACTTCCGCTTTTGGCTCACGATAAAACAGCATCGCGCTGTTTGCTAATTCGACTGTTGTGTTGGCACGCTCTTTGAGCAACGAGATTACACCATCCAATGCGGGCGCACCGTCGAATATCGCATCAGTCATTACAGGTTTAATTAGTTCTGCCAGACGCGCGTTATCTGCCAGCTTGATGTAATGATTATTCAGCCAGGCCAATTTTTCGGGATTAAATTGGGCGGGTGATTTGGAGAGATGGTCGAGATTAAACCAACTACACATTTGCTCCATGCTGAAAATCTCATCGTCGCCATGACTCCAGCCCAGGCGCGATAAATAGTTCAACATCGCTTCAGGCAGATAGCCTTGTTTTGGGTAATCCATCACACTCACTGCTCCGTGTCGCTTGGATAATTTTTCACCATCAGGGCCCAATATCATCGGCACATGGCCATACTTCGGCAGCGTCGCGCCGAGCGCTTGCAAAATATTGATCTGCCGCGGCGTGTTATTGACATGATCATCACCGCGAATAACGTGGGTGATCTGCATATCCCAATCATCCACCGCCACGCAAAAATTATAGGTTGGTGTGCCGTCCGGTCGCGCGATGACCAGATCATCGAGTTCACGATTGGCGATCGTGATTTGACCTTTAACAACATCTTCCCAACTGACTTCACCGTCCTGCGGATTTTTAAATCGAATCACAGGTTTACGATCGGCTGGAATTGATGGCAGTGTCTTACCAATTTCTGGACGCCACGTTCCGTCATAGCGCGGCTTTTCGCCGAGCGCACGCTGCTTTTCGCGCATCGCTTCGACTTCTTCCGGAGATGAATAGCAGTGATAAGCCGTTCCCTTTGCCAGCATTTCTGCCAACACGACCGAGTAACGATCCATGCGCTTCATTTGATAGAACGGACCTTCATCATGCTGCAGCCCCAGCCATTCCATGCCTTCCAAAATCGCCTGCACGGCAGCCGGTGTCGAGCGCTCCAGATCCGTATCTTCAATCCGTAATACAAAGGTCCCACCGAAATGACGGGCAAATGCCCAGGAAAATAATGCTGTGCGTGCACCGCCTAAATGGAGATAACCGGTAGGGCTGGGAGCGAAGCGGGTTCGAATTGCGCCGGAAGCGGGCGCTGCAGATGCGGCGACTGTCATGATATGCAATGACCTTGCGAATTAGACAAGGTAGGTGAAGTGAAAAGCGCTATTGTAACGTTTGAACGGAGTTGCTGGACGATTTGCCTAAATTAATCGGGAGAGGTCAGACTCGACAGTTTTGCCTGGCTGGCACCTGCAGTGAGGAATTTATTGGGGTTTTGCGGTCGACCTTTCAACAGCACTTCAAAATGCAAATGTGCGCCCGTTGATCTGCCTGTGGTACCGATTTCTGCGACGTATTGGCCGCGCTTTACAATGTCACCAACCTTCACGATGATGCGCGAACAATGCGCA
>Ga0206857_1080_pt1 | contig 22154 bp, 14 predicted proteins | sample Alteio_BWOrgCont_49_FD_152865 | JGI IMG/M metagenome (GOLD analysis project Ga0206857, IMG submission 152865) | Enriched cells from forest soil in Barre Woods Harvard Forest LTER site, Petersham, Massachusetts, United States -... | ecosystem: Environmental > Terrestrial > Soil > Temperate forest >...
TGCTCCAACAAACTGATCAAGTGTGCAGGATGATGGATCGGATTGTCACTTAAAATTAATTTTTTAAGCTTTGTAAGGTTATTAAGAGGAGAAATTAATATAAGGAATGTTGTTGATAATAGTTGCCCATTTATAAGGGATGAAATTTGATTACTGGAAAGATCAAGGGTATGAATATTTCTTTTAGTCCAACAATTTTTAGAAAAGCAATCAAGCACGTTACAAAGCTTATTAAGGAGCCCTTTTTTAAGTCCGGTAATTTTTAAAGAATCAGACTTTAATTCAACATTTTCGGCGTTACAATCTAACTGCAAAGCAATGAGAAGGCTTAAAACTTCATCGGATGCATTTTCGCTGCGAATAAAAGTAGCTAAAATCTCTGGGCGCCCCCAATTTTTGTTGTTGATCTTAGAAATATTTATCGGGCAACAGGACGCAAGTTCTAAAATAGCCCGTAAAATTTGAAAGTCGAGCTTGTTTTCATAATCACGTGGAGACGTAATTATACCGGTTATATAGGCATTGATATTAAATCTATTAAATACCTCTGTTGCTGCATCTCTCAAAGAAAGAGGCTGTGCAGCGGCGTATAACATACGCGTCTGATCCCCTTCTTCTAAAATGGCAAGGAAATTCTTGCGATGGCCTTTTGGAATCCAATCAAAATCACTTCCTTGATTTTCAAGGGGATCAAGGGCATCGCTTCTTTTCTTAAAATTCTCCCAAACCTTTTCCTTATTTCCTTTATGTGTTTGAGGTTTCTGCTGAAATTTATAAAAGATTTCAGGCGTTAGTATTTCCATAGGATCATCCAAACCGAGGGATAGCTCTCCCTCAAGCGTTTTTTGGAAAGTTTTTGATTTTGAAAAGCTTTCTTCGATAAACCCAGCAGGAAAAGAGAAAGATGGATCTATACCCTTAATACCCGCAAACCATGCCAGATAAAGAAGTGTTAAGCGATGACTCAACATTGTCTCGCGAATGTCAAGAGAAAGGGTTTGGGAAGATTGGTAGAACTCTACCAATTCCTCTATTGGCGGGGGTACGTAGTGGTCTCCCACTGCAGGGCGCAATTCAACGGAGTTGAACCCCAAGTGCAACAAATAGCATAATGCCCTCACCAATCTCCGGTCTTGGCTAGAAATGAGTTCTTTTGGCGTTGTGCCAAGCCAAAGCTGTTCAAAAAGGGAAATTATAGCAGAGGGGGTATCCTCCTCTTTATGTTTAGAACCTTTTAAAATTTCAATATATCCCTCATATTGAGTTATTTGCTCTACTCTCAAGCGCTGCTTTTGCGTGTCCTTCTGTCTGATGTTTTCAATATAGGAATCGCCTTTTTTTAGAAAGGTTTGAAAAGGCCCTTCTGGAATGAATTTTGGTAAGTCTGTACTGTACAGCTTTGTGCTGTACAACTCTTTCCAACTTGGATCGGGTGTATTCGGGAGTTGATCGAGTAGCCCAAAGAGAAGGACACCAATCTCAGCAGCTTGGGTTGGAGGGTATGACGTAATATCGGTACAAGCAATAAATCGGCTTATCATATCTGTAACATCAGAGGTTACATTTTTTGCCCCTTCTTGGGCAAGTGCTGGCTGTATATATCCACTTGCAATGGGAACCTTTTTCCAAGAAAGGTGCTGTTCTTGTCCTATTAAATCTTCGTATACGATGCGGTTATCAATATCTTGTAAAAGTTTCCAGGCTTCAAAGAGCTTTTGGGCCGTAAAGGTACCTCTATTCTTTGCCTTCAAATACTGCATGCGGAAAAATTTTTGGGACTTTAGTGAAGATATTCCCTCAATCAACTTCTTGCATTTATGGATTTCTTCTTGATTCTTGCTTATTATTTCAATAATTTTTTTTCTATCATCCTCAAAAGACTCCAGATCATTGATTCCTATATTCTCTCCGTCACAAGAAAACGTTCCCCCCAATTTCTCCACATCCTTGATATAATCGGATAAATCCTCAAGAACCATTGGGATGGCTTGCTTAAAAAATATGGGAGCTTTATTCTTGTGAAGCTTTGTTTTCACCTGGCTGAATATAGCCTCATAACATTGATATTCATGAGAGCTGACATTTTGGAAAATTTTCCAGCAGGTGATGCCCTCCTCATCAAGTTTCTTACAAATCACTCCCCAATTCTGATAGAGCTGTTGTATCATGCTCGGGTGGGTTCGAAAGTTCAGATGCCAACCTCCCATAACATCTCCATAGGAGGTCATCAAATCCTTAACATAATCCTCGGATACCTTAAGTTCCTTAAACCAGTTTGCCATAAGGAAGAGAAAGTCTTGCTTTTGAAAGAACGCCTTTACGGCATCTGAGATTGGTAGAGGGGGAAGCAAATAAAAAATATTGCCTCCCACAAGGGCGTGTTTATAGGTATCACCTGAGCCTTGATCATAATAGCGATAGAAAGAAGGATGCAGGAAGGCATCGTTAGGGTGATAGGGATCAATGGCAAAATCACGGTTTATCCTTTGCAATTCAAGCAGATTCTTCTCGTTTGGAATGAGCTTGAAATTAGCTGGGGAGGCAGATGATCCTGTTAAGAGGCAGAACAAAGTTTGTTTTACAACAGAATCAGGATCAAGCCGATCGAGCGATTCACTCCCCTTGGCAACTTCTGTCAGAAAATCTGCCAATACTTGATATGGAGGATCCCTTTGGATGATGGCAATACCTCGTTTTGAAGAACGGCGATAAGTATTAGGGGCTTCATAATATTCTCGCGTTTTTTGGTAGATTTGATCATCTTTAAAGAGACTTTTGGGTCTATTTGAAGGAGATTTAAAGTAGGAGATATCCTCGAGAATCATAAAAGTAGGAGAGGGATCACAGCGGAAACCTAATGATATTTCAAGCTTATGCCGGGCGTCGTTTTCTGCGAAACTTATAGGGAGATCATATTTTGTTATGAATCTTAAATTATGAATAGAGGTCTCAAATGTCGTTGGATTAGCATCCAGATTATCTTGAGAGGAAATACCGAAACACAAAGGCCCGTTGGAGTCTAGACAGAGAGCCTTCCTGGCCATAGACTGGCGCATTCTGATTTTGTGACCATTGATGATACCAGATGCCCAAGGGGTGAGGATGTCCTCAGAGCAGTCAAGGTCTTTTAGATACGTCTTTTTAAAAACATTATAACATCCGGGTTTTTTTCCCTGCTGCCCGACAAGTTGTTTTTTTCCCCACAGATTTTTTAAGGACTCAACAATGAACCCAACATGCCTGAGAGGCTGTAATTGCTCTTTAAGGGTGGTCATTTTTTGTTTCCACCCCTCGGGCCGTGTAAAAACTTGGGTCAGGGGTATAGCTAAATTGTTTGGGATTCTTATATTAGGCTTTGTGGCAAACTGGTGGAGGGGAAGGCTATATTTATGCGCAAGAAATTTAAACAAGGCCCTTCTATCAGCTGTAGTTGGGGTTTTATTGACCTCAATAGCCTGTTTAAGCCGGTTAAAAATTTCATGACCCAAATCAACTTTTCTAATTTCTATGAATCCTCCTGTTTGGCAACGATTAAGGGATATTCCTAGGTCTTTGTCAAATATTTGGTATTTTATTATTTTTAAAGCCTCTCGACTTGATTGTTTTGAGAATTTTCCTGGTAACAATGATGTCTCAATTTTTATGGATCCTTTTCGTATTTTAGAAGGAGTAAGATTAAACTTATATCTTATTTCTTCATCGTCCCAGTCTACATAGAGTTTGTTTGATGGAAATTCCTCATTTTCTGTCCATTCTGACATAGGATGAAATGTATACCCGGGATAAATACAATAAAGAGTATCTGGATCATTTTCTTGGTGAAAAGACAGCAAGGTTGGATTATTACAGGAAAGGGATACTGTTTTTGATTGGTAGTTCTGTTGAATACCCGTTAATGTACTTGAAGTTAAATTACTGTATAGTGCTAAATTATACTCATCTGTTGGGCACAGGAATTTTTTAACGCTATTGCCTCCTGCAAAGAACATTCTATCTAACGTAACATAATCGGAAGGAATATTAGCGACATTAAAACTTGCAATTTTCCATAATACCTTCCCCCTTTCTTGGAGCAATCTTATAAGTTCGACGATGGTTTTGTAGCATGGGGCCAAAATCCCATTACTTTTTACACTCTCTAGGGATTTAGTTAACTCTTGCTGCCACAAATGAAGCAGGCTAATCCATCGATAAAGCTGATCACCATCTATTTTTTGAGGATCACTTATGATGTTACCAATAAGCTCTTCCCATTCTTTTTCAAACCACAGGCTTTGGTTGGTTGTTAAGAAAATGGAGCAGGCATGGTTTGCCAACGCTTCCCATTTGTTGATAAATTGATCGAGAGGGATTAAAGTTTGATCGAATGAAGCCAAGTGTTTTTCTCTGTCAAGGCTAATGTGTCCCGCTGTTGCTTGCACAAATAATTCTTCCGGCTGATGCAAGAGAGATTTTATTCTTAAAAACTCTTGTTCAAAATTTGGTAGTGTTTCTGAAAAGTATGGCAATTGCTTGAATCGGTTGAATTTTTCTTCTATTTCCTGAAGGATGCAGGCCACAACATCCTCTTCTGCTTGAAGGGTAGATCGAATCTCTTCAAACAACGCTTCCATTTCTTGCTTCCAGTTTTTCCAGCGTTGTCTGTATGCATCACGCGTCACTGTTTTTTTTTGCTCTTCTACAGGAGTTGTTGTGGTAGTTGTTGCATCTTCTGTTTCTTGTTCTGCTCCTTGAGAAAATTGAGCAGTAAAAACCATAAGAATGGCTAAAATCCTGATAATAAGCATAAACGTCCTCTCCATTAGTTGGATCAATATAGAATATCTTCAGCCTTCTGTAAATCTATTTTATTTAAATTTTAGATAAACTTATTGTAAAATACCAAGGTTTCTATAAATGGAAATTATGCGCTTGATAGGCAAGATGAAATTCGTTATTTTACATTTGAATTAAGTAAAGGGAAAATTAGAGAAGATGAGGAGGCTAAAATGGGTCGATCTAATCATAGATTAATGAAAAGCGGGAAAAAAGATTTCCAAAAAGCAAAAACTATAAGAAAAATTCTCATGATTATAGGGATTGTTTTGCATGCTTTTACAACCACCTACGCTACACAAGATAACGATTCAATTCTTTTCCATGCTTGCAATACAACGTGGACGCAAAAAACAGAACTAGCAGCCACTGTTTTTTATGAGGACCAAGAAGAAGGGATTGATTTTACCTTGGTCCTTGATGGGGTTTCCTCAGAAAACTCTCGACCAGAGCAGAGTACATCATTAAAAAAAGGTAATATCAACAGTATCTCCCTTCTTTTACGAAATTATTATGAAGAGGGCAGGAATCTCGTAGGAACAGTCCTTGTACGAGCCGATTTTGAGACAGAACCTGGCTTCAAGGAAATTAGGTTTGAAATTAAAAAGAGGAAAATTACGGCTTTCCCCATCTTATAGTTCACTTCCTGCCACTTTGGGGAAAGTAGTTGCTAAAAAGTGGTTCCAAAAGTAAGAACCTATATTCATAGTTTTATTCGGGCTACTTCAGGAAATCGGAGAAATCTCGTCATTGCTGACGCGTACTCCCCTATTTTAAAACCATGAATACAGATTCTAAACAAATTTATCCAATCAATTTCATTTTCACCTCAGGATCACGGGCGAACCCTTTGCCGTGTCCCCGGGTCATCCAGCTGGTGTGTCCCAGGCTAGACTGGCGATTCAGGCAGGTTGGCAGGATATGTTCCCGCTGGACGGAGAATGTTACGTCTACGGGTTGGCCTTCCCCAACGTAAAAGTGGGTTAAGTCCTTCAAAGCTTGGAATTCATGCTTTCCTTGTTGAAACCCTAAGTATTGCCCGTATGTCAGGGGGGGAAGATGGACAGCAAGGCGGGCTGTTTGGTCCCATGACCGTTGCCCCAAGACTGCGGACTTTCCCAAGATTTGATGCTGGCCAGTAAGGCCAATTTTTGTCCAATCCCGCTCCTTTGCAACTCGCCAGCCCCCATGAAATTGGGATACCTTGATTGGCAGTTCGAAATAGGATTGCAACAACCGCTGCAAGCCCATTAAGGACCGGGGCCTTGTCCAAAAGAGGGGGGCGTGGTGCAGTAAAGCCTTATCAGATACACACAAGCGATTTTTTAAAGCAGCTTCTTCAATACCAACTAAATCTAAAAAGCATTTTCCTGCAGCGGTTGCTTCCGGTGGCACTTGAGCAAGCCCGAGGACAATTTTTTTGCGCATGCGATGCCAGAAGCTTGCCAATCGGTGATTAAAAATATCCAGGAAATCGCTGAGGTTCGTATCTTTATGGCGTAAGCGCTCAATGACCAATTCCGTAAAAGGTGTTGGTAATGGCCCTTGTATGCCAGCCAGCCCCAAGAAATTTACTGTTAGTACGACAGGATGATCCGGGGAAGTGAGTACCAAGCTTTGCAGATCAGCGCTTGACGGTGACAAGGTCACTCGTGCTTTAATTGAAAGAGCCTCCTTTAAAGGATTCGATCCTTCTCCCAAAGGGATTGCTTGGGGATGCATTTTTTCCAACAACCGGATAGCTTGATGAAAATCAAATTCATACGGTTGGTTAAAAAATTGCCCTTCTAGAGAATAACTTGCTTGCCTGGCAACGGTTGCCATCTCATCCACTCCTTTTGTTGTTGAGCACTGTGCAATACTACTTCAACGAATGAGTTTAAGGACACTTGTAAGGCGAAGAAATGGCGTAATACAGAAGCCAGCAAGAAAACACTGCTACCTGCTAGATTTTTCTCATTCATTGTTAAAGAAACTTCTACACCCGGGATAAATCCACGCCACACCTGATCACCGGTACGTCGCACAATGGGCTGGCAAGCCAGCTTTTCTAAGGCATCAATTTCTCCATGGCGATAAAGGGAGGCAGGGCCGGCGTATAAGCGGAGCATCTCTTTCAAAGCTCTTAGGGATGCTTCCCCTTGGGTGAGTGATAAATGATTGACAGATAAATGAGAAACAAGCTTCCACAAGGTTTCTCCATCCCGGGGTGCGTGTTCTTGGGAGACAGGCTTTTCTAAGCAAACAATTTGAGCAATAGGTGCACGATCTTCAATTTGCATCAACGTTCCAGCATTCATTTGCTCAGCTAAATAGCGGTTTGTGCATAAGGTTTCGGCGTAAATTGTTTGGACATCCGGTAAGTGGGGATTGTACGCCAAATCGACAAACGTCAAAAATATTTCGGTTCCGGGAATATCCTTTTGAATTGATTCTGTGCGCCTCGACAACCAAAATGCATTTTGCCCTGATCTTCCACTCTCATGGTTAAAAGAAAAATAGGGTGAGATCTCCACAGGCTCTGGCTGGTCTTCCGCTGTTGCCAGAACACGGTTAATTCGATAAATTTCCGTTGTTCTATCCCGGCGTTGGTCAGGCATCAGGCGGTATTCGGTCCGCCGGTGATCCAGGCGGATTGGATCTGTTGTCCGGGGAAATAAATTGACCATAGGTGTACACCCCATTAAGAAATTATGGGGATGAAGGGTTATTTTGCCAACAATGCTTGGGTCTTCAATACCGATCAATACCTCAATGTCTTCCTCCGCGCCTTCTGTTGAGAGATGATCAATGGAAAAGAACAAATATTTCTCGGGAAAATGAAAATATTCTTGAATGAATTGATAGGCAGGATTTGAATGGGGGGGACAGGGTAAGATCAAATGGTTTTCCTCAAATCCTACTGACTTTAAAGAAGGGGGTGGCAGAGGTGCCATTGTTTTGAAATCCTTGGAGATCATGACATGGGGATTGGGATTTGCAAATAAGGCTTCATATAAGCCAAATGTCAATAGACGGTCCCCACTCAAATGGAAGGTTAGGGTTTTTAAATCTAAGTCCGAAAAAGAGAGCCCTTCCTCACAATGGAGGCGAAGCCGCAAATACCAGGGGGATCGTACGCCGTGTCCTTTCATGTCATAGGCATTGCTGGGGACAAAATCAGCATGTGTGACGATAAGGGGCCATAATGTGACGTCATAAGCCGTTTGGAACCGGCAGGCCACGCCTTCCTCAGCATAAGTAAATAAAGGCGTACCTTGAGGAATCACAAATCCTGTAGTCAATTTTCCTTTTGCCGGATCCACTTGAAATTGGGCGATTGCCATCGCTGGAATGGGACTGATGAGCTGAGGATATAAAACATCTAAAAGGGCCGCAGAAATTTGGGGCAAGCGGTCATCAATTTCTTGGCTAAGTCTGGCTGTTAAAAACGCGAATGACTCTAGCAAACGCTCAACGTGAGGGTCTGGTGATTCCCCGTGGTTTAGCTCCAAACGGCGGGCAATTTTCGGATGCTTAGCAGCAAAATTCCCTCCCGCATGGCGTAAATAGCTCAACTCCCGGTGATAATAATTCAAAAAAGGATCTTGATCGCCTCGAAGCATTATTTTTCCTCTATTTCAAAATTTAGTAAAATTATAGGCATACGATGAGAAAATCTGAAAGCCTGATTCGTTAGAATCTGCTTAAGATTTTCGTGAATTTTTTGAGGAGAGAGTAAGCAATGCCGCTTTAAATCAAGCTTTTGGGAATATTGAAGTGGATGTCTTCCTCAACAACGCGAATTTCCTCAATGGTGATGTCAAACCGTTCCCTACATGCTTCCACGAGCTCATCAACCAAAACCTCTGGAGCGGAAGCGCCCGCACTAACCCCAAGGCATTTAGCGCCTTCTAGCCATTCCCAGTCAATATGGCTGGCACGAGGGTAAAGGCGGGCTTGCGGGCAACCATGGCGCTTTGCGACTTCCACGAGACGAACGGAGTTTGAAGAGTTAGGCGCCCCGATGATGACCATGCGATCGACGTTAGGGGCAAGAGTTTTTACCGCGAGCTGACGGTTGGTGGTTGCATAGCAGATATCTTCTTTTTTTGGGCCTTGGATATTCGGATAACGGGATTTTAAGGCGGCAAGAATATCTGCCACTTCATCAACAGACAAGGTTGTTTGTGTTGCATGTGCCAGATTGTCGCTTTGCGAAAAGGGGAGGCACGCGACATCATCAACGGTTTCAACAAGGACAACGGATCCTTCATCAACTTGCCCCATCGTGCCAATGACTTCTGGATGTCCGGTATGGCCAATAAGAATGACAATTCGGCCGGCAGCTTGGTGATGCTCAACTTCGCGATGGACTTTGCTAACCAAAGGGCAAGTCGCGTCTAAATAAAAGAGATTTCGGGATTTTGCGTGATTAGGGACGGACTTTGGAACACCATGGGCGGAAAAAACAACGGGCCGGTCGTTGGGAACCTCATCCAATTCTTTGACAAAGACAGCCCCCTTTGCTTCCAGGCTCGTCACAACAAAGCGGTTGTGGACGATTTCATGGCGTACATAAACAGGGCGCCCATGCTTTTCCAAAGCCTTCTCAACAATTTGAATGGCACGGTCAACACCTGCGCAAAACCCGCGGGGACTTGCCAACATAATTGATAAAGAGGGAAGAGGGGGCATCATACCTTTATTCCATTATTCTTATGCCCCTGCTACTGGACAGGGCTTATGTGTGGTTCCTGGTTTGTTGGTTGGGGAGGGAGGCAGAAGCAAATTGCGTTGCAGAAACGGGAGTTAAAGGAATACCAGTAACCTCCCTTTCAATTTCAAGCTTTGCTTGGCGGAATCGGCCAAGCTCCGTGCCATTTAGCTTTGCACAAGGCAATTGCTTAACGCCTTGTGGATTGACATGCTTGCCCCGGTAAATGACTTCATAATGTAAGTGGGGAGCTGTTGTCCGCCCTGTTGCACCAACATCACCAATGGGCTGACCTTGGCGGACCCGTTGTCCAACTTTGACCTTCATTTTGCTTAAATGGGCATAGGCTGTGCTATAGTCATTATTGTGTTTGATCATTACATAGTTGCCGTAATGTCCCCAATAACTTGCACGGACAACGACACCATCACCTGCAGAACGAACCTGTGTCCCATATGGACAACCAAAATCAGTCCCTTTATGATGCTTTGAAAATTTTAGTATGGGATGCATACGGGTGCCAAACTTTGATGTTACCCGCATTTTTGAGGGATCCATTGGGGTTTGCAGCAAGGTTTTGATTACACTTTCCCCCTTTTCATTGAAGTATCCTGGAGACCCTTTCTTTGGTTGGAAGCGGTAAATACGGCGCATATTGCCGCCCGGGGCAAAGGCTGCATATTTTAGTTCCCCTGATTTAATAATGTTGCCTGTCTCATCTTGATAAATCACATAAACAATTTCAAACTTATCACCGGATTTGGGATCATGTTGCCAGTTAATATCATAAGCAAGTGCATTGATAGCTTCCCGCACGACTTGAGGAGGAACGCCTCTTTTTAAAGCAGCAGAATAGAAACTTGAATGGACTGTTCCTGATACTCGCCTTTGTGTTTTTTTTCAACGCAATTTCATATTTTTTTGCAGAATAATTTCCATCCTTTTTGGTTTCCAGGTTGATCTCATGCTCCGGAGATGGTTTAAAAGAAATCCCCCCTAAAGAAACATCTTGTTTAGATAGGTCTTTTGTATAGTGAAGGTTAATTTCTTGTCCGACTTTGAGGTCACGTAAATCGTACACACTTTTTAAGGCTGCGACTGCCCGGGCCGCATCATCCTTTTTGATGCCAACTTTTGTGAGCATAGACATCATCGTGTCCCCACTGGCAACCTGAATGACGTTTTCTCTTTCTTCAATGGTTTGAGGCGTTGTATCCGGTGCTTTATCAGAGACTGTGATATGATGAGCCAATTCCGCAAGATCAGATGGCGTTCCCTTAACATTATTTTGTGCCACGATAATTTCTTGAGTATGGCCGATTACCTTTTGGGGCTTTGAGCAATACTCATGGATAGAAATCGCGGTTGCAAGAAGGAGAAAACCAGTTGCTATAAGTGAGTTGCGGGAAAAAAGAGCCAAACATAATCTCCTAAGTTGCAATAAGGACAAAAAAATTAACAGAATACTAACACCTCAATCTCTATAAAGGTGGCAAATTTTAACCCTCTTTGTCAAGAGGTTAAAAGGAAAGCAGCAGGATTATTTATGAGAATTAATAAGGTTTTTTGTAGCGTGTTTTTCTGAGGGTATCTTGTTGGGTTTTCATATTATCTGTTTGTTTTTATATTGTTTTTTTGCGTAACCGCTCGGTAAGAAAAGAGATATTTTTTGTTTTCTGAGAAAAATTCCTTGATTTTCACGCAAGTAAAGCTTATCTTTAAAAGGATACCATCAGAGAGGTTCCATAGTTATGGGTACTGTCATCACAAGCTAACAATCGGTGTTTGAATTTTTTTCAAGCACCGCATGGTTTACCCTTAATATTTTCATTTAATATATCATGCGGTTAATGATTAGGCCTTATGTGGTCTAGCAATTTACTATTTTTATTTTGAATTTAAGGATAATGATGATGAACCGCTCAAATTATTTTATTGTACCGTTTTTATTAATCTTAATCATTGCAACTGCCGAGATGGCAACGGCAATTTATACGCCCTGCTTGCCTGTTATTGCAGAGCACTTTCAAGTTTCCGGGGAGATTGTGCAATGGACCGTCAGCATTAATTTACTTGGTCTTGCCTTGTCTGGGTTAATTTATGGGCCCTGGTCCGATTGCTATGGCAGGCGTTTGGTTTTGCGCACCGGGATGGGGTTGTTTTTGTTTGGCTCCTTGTTCTCATTAACGGCAACTTCCATTGAGATTTTATTAGCCGCTCGCTTCATTCAAGGGCTTGGTGCAGGTGTTGCCGTTGTTGTGGCCTTAGCCGTTGTGCGTGACCTGTTCGATGAAAAGAAAAGCGCGCAAGTTTTGTCCTATATGGGAATGGCGATTGCCTTATCCCCTGGTGTTGCCCCTATCGTTGGCAGCTATCTGACTCATTCCCATGGTTGGAAAATGTGCTTTGGGGTTGTCAGCATTGCGGCTGCTCTGATTGTGCTCCTTCTATTTTTCTGGATGCCGGAAACCTTGCCCGAAAAGAAACGATCCCATTTCTCCTTGAAATCTATTGGAAGAGGATATGCAAAAGCCTTCCAAAATAAGCGCTTTCTGACCCTTGCGTTGATTCCTAGCTTGATGATCGGGGGGATTTGGGCGTGGATGGCTGCATTGCCGTTGCTCTTCATTAGCTATTTGCATGTCCCGCTTCAGCACTATGGCTATTATGGTTTTTCCGGTGTTGCTTTTTATGTGCTTGGAACCTTTATCAATAGCAAGCTTGTTAACCGGTATTCTCTACACGCTCTTTTGTTAAGTGGGTTAAGCCTTTGCTTACTTAGCGCAAGTTTGTTGATGGGGGCAGGTTTTTTAGGAGTAAAAAGCCCATTGCTTTTGCAAGTATTGGGTTTCCCCTTTGCATTCGGGCTTGCCTTTATCTTACCCAATGGAACCGCTTTAGCATTTTCTGAAGTTCAGGAAGGGCTTGGTACAAGCTCAGCACTTTTGGGGTCATTGGAAATGGCGCTGGGGGCATTGGGTGTCTTTTTAGTGGGCAAGTTTTTTGAAGGGACAATGATCTCCATTGCGGCCATTATGCTGATAGGAACCCTGTTGAGCTTCTTCCTTTATTTTTACTTGGGAAAAAGGAGGCTTAAGGATCATGGCCTGTTCAAACTGTCCTTGAAGAAAGGGTAGATAATATAAAATCTTTCCTTGTTTCAAGGGCAGATATGATGAAATCTTTCCTTGATTAGAGGAAAGATTGTTGGCAATCTATCCTTAAATGAAGGATAGATTGGCGAAATGATAGATTTGCTTCAAACATTGTTGACAGAGTTTCATGAGAAAATCGCTGGCTTCACGAATGGCGTTGCAAGGGGGATATCTTTCCCCCCCCTCCATACGATCAAGAAGGTTATGGTTGCCATTGGCGTGAGACGGACGGGCAAAACTTATTTCTTGCTCCAAATTATGCATCACCTCCTGCTCAAAGACGTTCCTCTCTCGCGCTTGCTCTATATAAACTTTGATGATGAACGGCTGCTTCCCATGACGCAAAAAGAATTTGGGGAATTGGTTGATGCATTTTATACGCTTTACCCTGAAAACCATAACCATCTTTGCTATCTTTTCTTTGATGAAATCCAAAATGTTGATCAATGGGAAAGGGTCATACGGCGGTATTTTGATACCAAAAAAGTTGAAATCTACCTGACAGGATCATCTGCCAAACTGCTCAGTAAAGAAATACATACCTCCTTGCGGGGCCGCTCATTTCCTATTGAAATATGGCCTTTTAGTTTTGATGAATTTTTAAGCGCAAACCGTATCGAGATCTCAAGGGATATTCTCGGAAAAAGCGCGCTTGACCATTTAAAAGGACATTTAAATCTATACCTGGAACAAGGCGGGTTTCCAGAAAGCGTACTTTTAGGCAACCAACCCAACCGCCAAGACCGCAGGTCCCTTTTACAAGGTTATGTGTCTACGGTTATTTTGCGGGATATTATTGAGCGCTATCATGTCACGAATGCTTCCGTCTTGCAGTATATGGTTAAGACGCTCCTAAAAAATGTGGGACTTTCTTTTACCGTCAATAAATTCCATGATGACATAAAGAGCCAAGGTTTTTCCGTTGGCAAAGATGCTCTTTACCATTATCTTGATCATATTTCTGATGCTTACCTTGCCTTTCCAGTATTTCTTTACGATGAGTCTTTGCGGAAGGTACAAACAAACCCTAAAAAAATATATGCCATTGACACAGGCTTGGTGAGAGCTTACGCGCTTGGTCTTAGCCAGAATACAGGCCACCATTTTGAAAACCTCGTTTATCTGGACTTGCGCAGAAGCCGATATGAAGAGATTTTCTATTATCTGACCAAAACTCGCAAAGAAGTGGACTTCATAGCACGGGATAGCTTTGGAAAATGGCATCTCTATCAGGTTTGTTGGGATATGAGTGATCCAAAAACCTGGAAAAGAGAAACGGCCGCTTTAAAAGAAGCTGAAGACGAGCTTGGGATAAAGGGGGAAATCATCACCCCGGATTCTTACTTTACGACGTTCTTGCCGAGCGAGCCCTTACGTTGTTCTATGGGAAACAAGATTATTCACTCCCCTGTGCGTAATTTCCCCTAAAGTTTGCATAAAATAGATGATTAGGATAGAGTGGAAGGTATGAGTGTCAAAAATGATCCACATACCTTCCCTTTTTCGGGGTGTAATGCTTTTTATCGCCTCGATGAATCAGAAGCTGTTGCTTATATTCTTGGGCAGATTCAGGAATCTCCGGAGCAAGGCCAGCGAATAGATGAACGTGCCCGTGTATTGATTAAAGCTGTCAGATCCCAGAAATCCAAGAGTTTTAGTATTGAGAGTTTTTTACAAACTTACCATTTGAGCAGCCGGGAAGGGCTTGTCCTTATGTGCCTTGCAGAAGCTTTGTTGCGGGTGCCTGATTCCCGTACAAAGACGCGCCTCATTCGCGATAAGATTGCCACAATTGATTGGATGGATGGATTCCGCCAGCAAGGAAATTCCCTCTTTGCCAATTTGGCAAGCCTTGGCTTGGCAACTGCTGATCATGTGATGCGGTGGGGGCTAGACCAGCAAGGGGTTACAGCAACATTCGGCAACCTGGCACGCCGTTTGGGTGAACCCGTTATCCGCCAAGCCATGACACAGGCTATGAAAAATTTGGGGCATCAGTTTGTCATGGGGGAGACCATCACTGAGGCATTAAAACGCTCAAAGCCTTCTGAAAAAATTGGCTACCGGCATTCTTATGATATGCTGGGAGAGGAAGCGCGCACAAAAAATGATGCCGTGCGGTTTTATCATGCTTATCTCCAAGCTATTGAAGCCATTGGCCAAGAAGGTAAAATGGCGGAAGGGGTGGAGGTTTTTGCTCGCCCCAGCATTTCTGTAAAGCTCTCTGCCTTGCACCCACGATACGAATTTGCCAACCGGGGCCGGGTACTGGAAGAGCTTGTCCCGATTGTCTTAAGCCTGTCCCAATTAGCAAAAGAGCATAACATGGGGCTGACAATTGATGCGGAAGAGTCGGAACGTCTCGATCTTTCCTTAGAAATTATTGATCGCGTTTCGGGTCATAAAGCAACCAAAGGATGGGATGGTCTTGGTCTGGCGGTTCAAGCTTATCAAAAACGGGCACCTTTGGTGGTTGATGCGTTGATTGAAATGGCGCGGCGCCATGGGCGGCGCCTTTGTATGCGTTTAGTCAAGGGTGCTTATTGGGACTCCGAGGTAAAACGCACCCAAGAAAGGGGTTTAAAAGGGTATGCTGTCTTTACCCGTAAGGCCTATACGGATGTGTGTTATCAGCTTTGTGCACAAAAGATGTTGAATGCACCCGATGCCATTTATTCGCAATTTGCGACCCATAATGCCTATACGATTGCCACGATTTTGGAATTGGCAGGCAATGTACCTTTCGAGTTCCAGCGCCTTCATGGCATGGGAGAGGCGCTTTATGTGCAAATTGTCGATGCCAATATTCCCTGCCGTGTTTATGCACCTGTGGGGGAACACCGGGATTTATTGGCGTATCTGGTGCGGCGGCTGTTGGAAAATGGCGCAAATACCTCCTTCGTAAATAAAATTCAAGATTCGGTGGTTCCTATTGAGGAACTGACTGCCAATCCGATTGCCGCTGCGCGATCTTACCATCCCATCGCCCACCCGAAAATTCCCTTGCCGATTAATTTACTGCGTCCCCTCCGTCAAAATTCCCAAGGGCTTGATTTGTCCGATGCGACAGCCGTCCAGGATTTATATGAGAAGATGGAGCAAGCTGAGGCAGCAGCCCCTTGGTTGGCTTATCCGGTTATTGGTGGCAAGGCAATTAAGCGTGGGGAAGCGGTTGATCTCTATAACCCTGCTAATAGTGCTTCCAGGATTGGGCAAGCGTGGCAGGGGGAAGTGGAAGATGTGGAAGCAGCGATGGAGAAGGCTTCTCAAGCTTTTGAGGCCTGGTCGCAAACGCCTGTGGAGGTGCGTGCACAAGCGCTTGATACCTTGAGTGATTCTTTGGAACGCCACCGGGAAGACCTGATGGCCTTGCTTGTGCGGGAAGCCGGTAAAACGCTAGGTGATGCGATTTCAGAGGTGCGGGAAGCGGTGGATTTTTGCCGATACTATGCTATGGAGGCGCGCCGCTTGATGGGAGCACCCCTAGTATTGCCTGGGCCAACGGGTGAAGTGAACCAGCTAAGCTTACAGGGTAGGGGCGTTTTTGTGTGCATCAGCCCATGGAATTTCCCGCTCGCAATTTTCTTAGGCCAAGTGACTGCAGCACTGGCGGCGGGTAATTGCGTGATTGCCAAACCTGCCCAGCAAACGCCGCTGATTGCTCATCAGGCAGTCCAACTGGCGCATCAGGCGGGCATTCCTGGCAATGTCCTTCACTTCCTGCCAGGAAAAGGCAGCGTCTTAGGGGCAAAGCTGGCCAGTGATTCCCGTACGGCTGGTATTGTCTTTACCGGGTCGACGGAAGTGGCACAAGAAATTGCCCGGACATTGGTTGCCCGCAATGCCCCCCTTGTGCCGTTGATTGCTGAGACAGGGGGGATGAATGCGATGATTGTGGACTCATCAGCCCTGCCGGAGCAAGTCGTGCAAGACATCATTATCTCGGCTTTTCAAAGCGCTGGCCAGCGGTGCTCCGCTTTGCGCCTTTTGTTTATTCAGGAAGAAATTGCTGAACCCGTGCTCACGATGCTGGCGGGTGCCATGGCGGAATTGTCTGTGAGCGACCCGTATCTCTTATCAACGGATGTGGGGCCGGTGATTGATGGCCGCGCCCGCAATCAGCTTGCCGCTTATGCGGCTAGCTTAGAAGGGAAGGCGCAGTTGATTTCTCAGGTTGCTTTGGGGGAGAAACACCAGCGGGGCTATTTTATTGCCCCCCAAGCCTGGGAATTCTCATCAGCCCAGCAAATGAAGGAGGAGATTTTTGGTCCTATCCTTCATGTGGTGCGTTTCAAAAGCCGCGACCTGGATAAAGTTATCGATAACATCAATGGGACGGGTTATGGCCTGACGCTCGGTGTCCACAGCCGTATTGACGAGACCATAGAGCGGATTAGAAAGCGGGCACGTGTCGGCAATCTCTATGTTAACCGCAGTATGATTGGCGCGGTGGTGGGCGTCCAACCCTTTGGCGGCGAAGGCTTTTCCGGAACCGGCCCGAAGGCGGGGGGGCCGCATTACTTGTCCCGCTTTACGGTGGAGCGGACATTTACCCACAACACGACAGCTGCAGGTGGCAATGCATCCCTGCTGGCAGATGTGGAGTAGGGGAGTTAAGGGGGGGGGGATTATTATTTTTTGCTCGTTGGCGCAGTATTAAGGTTGTTGAGACAGTATTGAATAAATATCATTAGCGCATCCCGAATAGGAGGTATTGTTCCCAAATGAGAACGGCAAAGCTGCCATTGGAAGGTTTGGTTTGTCTTGCAGAATAATTTTCAACTCCTTAGCAACCCTCTTCGCCACGTGTGCGGTCAATGAGCCATTCTCAAGTACAATTAGGGAAGTACGTACTTTGTAAGTACCATCTCCTGGTAAAATTTCAATTCTAAAACAACATGCCTGTTCTTCTTTTCGCCAGTCCTCTACCGGGTATTTGGCAAGGAAGTTATTATAAGCCGTTTCAGCTGCAGTTATGTTATCCATATTGTCAGCCATTTTAAGAGTCACTGGAAGGAAATGAGCCTGCTCTTCATCTATCATAAGATGAGAGATTCTTTTCCTTTGCTCCAAAAACTCAATTTGCCCCCATGACTCCTTCGTTACTTTTAGGAGATCTGGTAAGATATTTTGTGAGGCTTCCACATTAATTCCCCATTCATTATTGGGGTCATAGGCTTCACTGAGAGCACATATTTTTCCATCATGATGAAAAGCAAACCCAATCGTTTTAGATTCCGCTGCAAACAGCGGGGATAATAAGGCCAGGCTCAAGATAACCAGAGCTGAAAATTTGTTTAGAAAAAACTTCATAAAAAAATCCTATAATTTAAATTTTATAATTGTATATTAACCACAAGAAAAAATGGGAGTCAATCCATTATACTAAGCACGGTCATAAAATGAGGTTTTTGGGATCTCTCACCCGCCACGAAGCGCAGCGGAGTGGCGGGTGAGGGGGTATTTAGAATCTTAGTTTATAAGAGAGTTTAGTATATTTAACCTGAGTTCGATATAAGAAAAAAGAAAATTTATATAATTCAATAGGTTATTATTTTAATCCATACAAAAAAACGGAATTTTTTCTTAAAACAAGCACTTTATCATTACTAACAAGCCGGGTAAAATTTTAACGTATTGATTTTTTAATAGTTTTTATTTAGAGAGATGCAGCTTTAAGCTCCTTATATCGAACTCAGGTTATATTTATCATTTTAAGGCGAACAGGCTGTTGAATTGCCCGGATATCCTAAAATGAGGAATGGTTTTTGATTTTCCGTTATGATTGATCGGTCTCTTTTCAGCTTCAGAAGAAAGGATCAATCCTTACTATGCAAAACTTCGATAATTTATACCATCAAGCCAAAGAAGCGCTTAGCCGTTACCAGGAGGATAGGGGGGGCTATGAATGGTTATCCCAAGCGCGCCCCAGCCAGTTACCGCCGCCAGGGGATTGGCGCATCTGGCTGATCCTGGCCGGGCGGGGGTTTGGGAAAACGCGTACGGGTGCAGAGACAGTGCGCCAGTGGGCAACCAGTGGCCGCTACCGGCGTATGGCCCTTATCAGTGGTACGGTGGGGGAGGCGCGTGCGGTCATGGTTGAAGGGCAAAGCGGTTTGCTGGCCGTCCATCCCACCAATCAAAGCCCGCTTTTTGAAAGTACACGCCGCCGCCTTGTCTGGCCGAGTGGCGCCCTTGCCACCCTTTATGGCGGGGATCATTATGAGCACTTGCGTGGCCCCCAATTCGATGCCGCTTGGATTGATGAGCTGGCCAAGTTCCGTTATCCTCAAGAAGCCTGGAACCAACTGATGCTGGGGTTGCGTTTAGGGGGTGATCCCCGCTGCATTGTGACTACCACGCCGCGTCCCATCCCCCTGATAGAACATCTGCTGACGCGGGATGATGTGGTTGTGACGCGTGGGACAACGTTTGAGAACCAGGGCAACCTGGCGGCAGGTTTCCTTGATCAGATCGTCAAGCAGTTTGAGGGGACGCGCCTGGGCGCCCAAGAATTGTATGCGGAAGTGCTTACCGAACGCCAGGGTGCACTGTGGCGGCGGGATATGATTTGCTATCAGGAACCACCTTACGATGCCGCAGGAACTCTCAAGCTTGCCCGCATTGTCATTGCCATTGACCCAGCCACAACGCACCATGAGGACAGCGATGAAACAGGGATTATTGCTGCGGGCTTGAGCGAAAACCGGTGCGCCTACGTACTGGAGGATATGAGTGGCCGGTGGAGCCCGGGTGATTGGGGGCAGCGGGTGGTAGAGGCCTACCGGCGGTTGCGTGCCGACCGTGTCGTGGCCGAAGTGAACAAAGGCGGTGACTTGGTGGAGCGCATCTTGCGGGGCCTTGATCCAACGATTCCTTATAAAGCTGTCCGCGCCACCCGCGGCAAAACCACGCGTGCAGAGCCGATTGCTGCTTTGTATGAACAAAAGCGCGTATTCCATGCCCGCCCGTTAAGCCTGTTGGAGACGCAGTTGTGTGAGTATGTCCCCGGTATTACCGCCAAATCCCCTGACCGCCTGGATGCGATGGTATGGGCATTAACGGATTTGCTGTTGGAGAGTGAGGTAAATCCGGTGCTGAAGCTGTGGACGATGGAGTAAGCCTGGTTTTGAGCTTGAAATTGGGTATTTAACCATTTATAAAATCGTATAGAACGGCAATTATCGTAAATTACTAAAAAGGGGATTAATGATGAATAAAAATACAGTCATGAGAAAGATTTTAGTTGTACAGTCATGAGAAAGATTTTAGTTGCTGCATTTGCGCTTCTAACCTCAGCATCTGCAACAGAGGATGGCGCCTTATCGTCAGGTTCAGTTTCCGCTTTCAACTCCTCACAACGACTTTCCGACCAGATTCATGTTGAGGTCAACAGGGTATTAGAGCAATTTAGGGTTAATATGGATGCATATTATCAACGCACGAGAGTCAAGAAAGGGGCGGCTATAATAGTATCATCCACAACGGAAGATGCTCATGGCACTGAGCAGGAAAAGCAAAAGGATTACAATCCACTTCCAGGAATGCGTCTTTTGCCTCTAAACTGCGTTACAACAGGGGCAAGAGAAAAGTTAACGCCAAAAGAAGCACATGAAGCTTGGAAAAAAGGGGGCATTAAACAGGAGTATTGGCAGCCTATCCCTCTATTCATTCGGATAACGGATATAGGAGAGGGGCCTGCCTCCCTCATTCTCGAAACCTCCCACCCTAAATCTATCATTACAGAAGATCATGAATATTTTTGTCCACTTGATCTCTATAGAGACAAAGATTACGTTATTGAAACTTACGATTTTGGCGATCGTGGTAACATCTCCGGGATACCACAAGAAAAAGGTGTAACACCGGGTGAAACGACATGGGACTTCAAATCACATCTTTACGTGTACAGTGATTCAGACACATCTGAAGAGCGTGCTTTTATTTCGCTGGAAATCCCAGATAATACACACCCTTTAATGTATCGATTTTCTAGGGGGTATGAATGTTTTCACTGGAAAGACGGTGGTTCGCGTAGCGACAGAGTGATAACTAAACATATTAACCTTGTTTTTTAAAAAAGGAATGAAAGTCTTTGGCGTAATGTTATAAAATTTTGCTTCTTTGCTTTTATTACGGAAGTATTAGTATAAGCAATGCCCCCTGTTCTTGCAAGGGGCATTTGCTTGTCTCTTTCCCTCACACCGTAATCACATGCAGTTCATGTTCCTTGGTGTAGGCAACGGAAATAATTTTTAAGAATCAAGAATTACTACTTGAAAGTACGGCAAATTGCCGTATATTATATAGAAAGGGATGCTAGAAAACAGTGGAGGAAGTATCATGGCTCAAGCGCAATTAAGTGAACCTACGTTCGAGAAAAAAAGCTCTCCTAGGCGGGATCGCCTTGAAGCGCGTGTTGCCGCAGAGCAAAAGGCACTTTTTCAAAAAGCTGCGGATTTACAAGGAAAAACGTTAACGGAATTTTTAATACATTCGGCCCAGCAAGAGGCTCTCAAGACAGTGCGGGATTATGAGGTTATAACGCTCGGGGAAGAAGACCGGCGTATTTTTATAGATGCTTTTTTAAACCCCAAACTTCCTAATGATGCGCTTCGTTCTGCGGCGAAAGAATATCTTAAGGACCATCAATAAGCGTGCCAGGTCATATCCGTATTGAACGGTTGGATGAGGGTCACGATCGAAGCTTATTTGATTGTGGGGAAGAGGCCCTTAACGCCTATCTTAAAAAACAAGCCAGCCAAGACGTTAAGAGATATCTATCTACAGTTTATATTGCAAAACCAGCCAAGCATAGTAATTTACAGGTTATAGGCTTTTATACCCTATCGACTGCTCAGATGGAGGCGTCAAGCTTGCCGGTCGAGATTATTAAAAAACTCCCTCGTTATGCATATATGCCAGCCTTTAGAATTGGCCGTTTGGCAGTTCATAATGCAAACCAAAAAATGGGGGTTGGGAAGAGTCTCCTTATGGATGCCCTTTATAAATGTTTAAAAAGTGAAATTCCTGGCATAGCTGTCATTGTGGATGCAAAGAATGAACAAGCTCAATCTTTTTACCAGAAGTATGGATTTATTCAATTGCCTCAACAGCCATTGAAGCTTTTTATCTTTATGAAAGACATCAAAGATTTATTTACATAATTGGATAGGGCAGGAAACAAGGAACCAACGATCTCAATAACAGGTTGTTTCCCTGAATCCTGCCCTCTTTCTTCACGCCGTAATCACATGCAGCCCATGTTCTTTGGCATAAGTTTTTGCCCAATCTTTTTTAAGTTGGTCAAGGCCAGCTTCTGGCGGGGCTGGTAGAAAGAGCGGGCTTTCTTCCCCTTTGTAAATTATCAGAATATCTTGCCGGGCGGTATAGGCTTGCTCCACTATTTCCCGGAAGTTTTCTTGATCAATGTTGTTAAAGAAGGCTTTCAGGACTTTATGGTGGCAGCGCATGAATTCCCAACGGAA
>Ga0206857_1081_pt1 | contig 22138 bp, 14 predicted proteins | sample Alteio_BWOrgCont_49_FD_152865 | JGI IMG/M metagenome (GOLD analysis project Ga0206857, IMG submission 152865) | Enriched cells from forest soil in Barre Woods Harvard Forest LTER site, Petersham, Massachusetts, United States -... | ecosystem: Environmental > Terrestrial > Soil > Temperate forest >...
ATCTTCCTTTACCAGTTGAGCCAGTAAATGGGCATGCAGTTTTTCTACATCACTCATAGAAAAGACACCCTTTGCTATACCACTCTGATTAGAAATAATAATAAGCAAATAGCCTTTCTGCTCAAGCGTTTTAAGCGCCTGAACAACATCGGGCAGAATCACAAAATCTTCTATGCGATAGGTATAGCCATCTCTTTCACGGTTTATAACACCGTCACGGTCAAGAAGTACTGCCTTATTCATCAAGAGGACGGAATAATTTGATGAATGAAATGCGAAAACAGGGCAGGGTGAAGAACAAGGGTAAACGCAAAACCAAACATACCACCCCACAAATGGGCATCGTGACCGATATTATCTCTTCCGTTTTTAGCCATATACCAGGAATAAATGGTATATACCACTCCGAATATCCATGCCGGGAAACGGATAGGAATAAAAAAGAGCATAAGAGGAGTGCCGGGATTAATAAGGATAAAAGAAAATACTACGGCCGAAACTGCACCCGATGCACCAACAGCAGCATAAGCATAATCATTTTTATGTTTTTCAAATGCCGGCAGGGCAGAAACCATAATTGCACCTATATACATCAGTACGTAATAATATTCGGCCTTTTGCCCGAAAATAGCCGGGAATTCATCTCTTTCGAGAATTGAACCGAAAAGATAAAGTGCATACATGTTAAAAAACAGGTGCATAAGGTTCGCATGCAGGAAGGTGGAAGTGAATATACGGTACCATTCACCACGGTTATGGTGCAGGTTATAAGGGCGATAGAGGTATTTTTCAAAAAAATTCTTATCCTGGAAACCAAGAAATGAGAAAACACAATTGATGCCTATGATGATATAGGTAACTTTTTCATCCATAAATTCAAAATTACTTGTTTTGATATAAGATTATCATGCTACTTTTGAGAACATATTAACGATTTATGAGCAAGGAGATTATAGGCCGAACAACCCTGGTAGACCTTCCAAAACTGGGTTTCATGGGCATATCAGCCAAAATTGATACCGGAGCCTACTACTGCTCACTGCATTGCCACCACATTGTAGTGCGTAATATCGACGGGCAAGATAAGCTTTGCTTTACGTTACTTGACCCTACTCACCCTGAATATAAAGACAAAGAAATAAAGTTCAGGCATTTCACTGAAAAGCAGATTAAAAATTCTTTCGGCGATACCGAAACACGTTTCAGTATACGCACTGCTCTGCGTGTACATGGCAGAAGAATTAAAACCTGGATAACACTTACCGACCGTGGCAGCATGACCTACCCTATGCTTATAGGCAGGCGTTTATTGAAAAATAAATTCCTGGTTGATGTATCGCTTAATGAGCTTAAGGCTACTGGTGAGTAGCAGGCTGCTTTGAATAATCAACCGTGCGGGTAAGGTTACCTTTATCGTCCCAATACTTCCATTTTCCTACCAGGGCACCCATCTTTGCTTCGCCTTCATACATCTTCTTCCCATTCGGGAAATAAACAATCACCTTTCCGTCTTTTTGGTCTTCGGTAAAAAATTCATCGCTTTGTAAAGTGCCATCTTCAAAATAGCTTTTCCACTCGCCGGTCTTCTTGCCATCTTCTGTTTTTCCTTCCATCTTTATTTTACCATTATCATACCTGATTGTATTCAATCCGTCTTTCATAAATTGTGGCTTGGGCATAATTTGTTGCTTAGGCTGCGTATCAGCTTTCTGAATAACTGCAGGCGTATTCTGCGAAGTTGCAGGAGCCTGCGAATTTTTTTTGCCATTATTACATGCAACCATTACCAGTGCCGATGAAATAAAAATCAGTGATGCTTTGAGTGTGTAATTCATATTTATAATTTTAATTCTTTCTTTCCGTAACAAATTCTATCAGGTTCACAAAAGCAATTTTGTAATCTGACTGAGGAAGTTCATTTACCATGGCTTTTGCTTTTTCCTTATACTCAATCATTACCTTCTTTGCATAGTCAAGTCCACCTTTTGATCTTACAAAATTAAATATCTCTTCAATTACCTCAGGCTCCTTACTTTTGTTTTTTATCTGGTTTACAATCCTCTTTTTCTCGGCATAGGTTGATTGTTGCAGGGCATAAATTAGAGGCAAGCTTAGTTTTTTCTCTTTAATATCTGTGCCTACAGGCTTACCAATATCCTGCCCCGTACCAAAGTCAAGCAAATCATCTTTCAACTGGAAAGCCATTCCGGCCAGGTGTCCCATCTCCCACATTTTCTGCATCACTTCCTCGCTCGCTCCTACCGATAGTGCGCCACTGGCACAGCAAGCCGCTACAAGTGAAGCCGTTTTGCAGGCTATTATTTCATAATACTCTTCTTCGGTAATATTTAGCTTTCTTGTTTTCTCAATCTGCAACAGCTCCCCTTCACTCATCTTCTGAACCGCTTTCGACACTATTTCAAGCAATTGAAATTCCTTGTTACCTATAGCCAGCAATAGTCCACGTGATAACAGGTAATCGCCAACCAACACAGCCACTTTATTTTTCCATAAAGCGTTGATAGAAAAGAAACCCCTGCGACGGTATGTTTCGTCAACCACATCGTCGTGCACGAGAGTGGCGGTATGTAATAACTCGATTAGTGCGGCTGCACGGTATGATGAATCGCCTATTTTTCCATGTGAACCGGCAGAAAGAAAAACAAGCATAGGTCTCATTTGCTTGCCACGCCGCTTGATCAGGTAATAGGTTATCTTATCTAACAAAGGCACCGAGCTCTTCATTGAATCTTTGAACCGCAGTTCAAATTCATCAAGCTCTTTACCAATTAAGGGCCTTATATCGTCAAGCGTAATCATTGTTTCATTATACTTTTATTCCAATTACCAGTACATCATCCACCTGCTCCAGTCCTCCCATCCACTCTCCAAACGTTTTTTCCAGAATCTCCTTTTGCTCACTCATAGGCCGGCCGGCATTTGCCATAACAATATCCTGTAATTGTTTGTATTTAAATTTCTTCCCTTTGGGCCCGCCAAACTGGTCAGCATATCCATCCGTAAACATATATATACAATCACCTTCATTAAGCTTTACGGAATTCAACGTAAATGGTTTTTGGTCACCATATTGAATACCAACCGGCATTTTGTCAGGCTCAATTTCAATTAAAGAAGAAGCGCCTGCTTTAACTATCCACACCGGGTTATTGGCACAAGCCAGTTGCATGGTATTGTTTGTAAAGTCTATTGCACAAAGGGCGCAATCCATGCCATCTTTGCTTTCAGTATCTGCTTTTTCCGGGTTAAGCGCTTTAATAATACTATCGCGTATTTCATTCAACACAAAATCGGGACGCAATGTTTTACGTTCTATAATCGATTCGTTTAACATAGATATGTTGAGCAATGACATAAATGCACCCGGTACTCCGTGCCCCGTACAATCGCAACAGGCAAGATAAAATGTACCCGTTCTCCCGGGGCTTCCGGTTGCAAATGCCCAGTAAAAATCTCCCGATACAATATCCCTTGGTTTGAAAAAGATAAAATTTTCTTTCACCTGCCTGCCAATATATTCATGCGTAGTAAGCAATGCCCTTTGTATGCGCGATGCATATTTTATACTATCGGTTATATCTTTATTCTTTTCCTCAACAATCATTTTCTGCTTCTCCACTTCCAGTTTTTGTTCTGTTATAATCTGGTTCGACTTTCTTATGCGTAAAAGGTTCCGCAACAAAAGACCGGTAAAAAATAATACAATAACAAACCCTACCAGGTAAACATTTCTAATAATTCCATTGCGTTTTTCACGCTCATCGGCAATTGCCTTTTGCTTTTCATCTTCCAGTTTTTCAGCCTGTTGCTTCTGCTCAAATTCATGACTCAACTCAGCATTAATAAGCTTTTTTGCTTCAGCCTTATTTTCAATGCTATCACGTACCGATATATATTGTTTGTAATAGAAAAAAGCCTTATCGGGTTGGTGAAGTTTGTCGTATATTTCACTCAGATTTTTAGCCTGGTCGCGAACCTGCCCGGTTAATTTTATTTCTACTGCATCATTGTATGATTTTAAATCATATTCCAACGCCTTGGCGTAATTTCCCTTATTCTTATTCAGTTCACCAATTCCCGATAAAGTAAAAACCATACCTTCCTTATCGTTCCTATTCTCTTGCAGGCCCAATGCATAATTGTAATATGCTTCAGCTTTATCATACTGCTTGGTATCGTTATAAAATTCTGCTACGTTGGTATAGCATAAGGCAGTATAATAATTATCGCCCATTTGTTTCATTACATCCAGCGATTTTATCTCATATTGCTCGGCTATCTTATAATCGCCGGCATCCATATACACATTACCCATATTACCCAATACCTGTGCCATATTTACTTTTTTATTCTCTTTCGTAAAAATTGCAAGCGACTGGCGGTAATATTTCATGGCATTGGCTGAATCTTTCATGCCTTCATATACATTACCCAGGTTAACCGTTAAAACCCCTGTTACATCATCATCATGCAGGTATTTTTCATTTATTTCAAGTGCATTGAAATAAGCAGTGGCAGCCGCTGAGTTGCTGCTCTGTTTGGCATAAGTGCTGCCAATTACATTATATGCACGTATTACGGCCCTGTATTGTTTTGTGAGAAGTGATATATCTACCGCTTTTTTCGCCTGCTCCCTGGCCAGTTCGTACTGGTCAGTTAAATCATACATCAATGCCTCATTATAGTAAATCAATTGCATGTTCACAGAATCCTTCAGCGAGCGTGCAATATCCAGCGCTTTGGCATACGCATCAGTAGCCAGCGGGTATTGTGTGGCATCCCTGTAAACATCACCAAGCATTTTGTGAATCTTTATTCCTTCTTTTGAAGATGGCAAGGCATCAAAATAATTTGCAGCCTGCTTAATACAAAAAATAGCGCTATCGTTATTCCCTTCGGCCCAATACAGAAACCCTATAGTGTACATGGTTTCTGCCGCTTTTTTTGCATCATTAATATTTTTCGCCAATTTCAATCCTTCTCTCGAATAAGTAAAGGCAGTCGAAAGGCTATCTGCTTTGTAAGTAGTGTAGTAGGCATATCCAATAGAATTGAGTAATGTAACTTTGCCGGAATCAGTTTTAGTAGATGCATAGCTGTCTTTCAGGGAATCTATTTTGCTTTGGGAAAACGAAATGAAAGGAACAATCATTATTCCGAAAAAAAGGAAAATGATAAGGGACTTTTTGTGTTTGCGAATTATCTGAAGCATACGCTTATACAAATATAACCCTATTCGTGAGTATATATCCTTTTAACTCTGCCCGATAGGCTGGTCAGCACTTCATACGGAATTGTATTCATTCCTTTTGCCATTTGCCTGAGTGCCTGTATATTATCAAATACAATGGCTTCATCGCCTTCTTTAGCTTCTATCCCAGTAATATCAATCATACACATGTCCATGCACACATCACCCACCACAGGTGCGGGCTTACCGTTCACCCATATTTGCCCTTTGCCTCCTCCCAATTCTCTTCCATAACCATCGGCATAACCAATGGCAACTGTAGCAATAACTGAATCTTTTGCCAAAACACCGCGCCTGTTATAACCAACGGTTTCACCGCTTTTTAATTTATTTATCTGCGAAATGGTGGTCTTTAATGCACTTACATTTTCCAGTTTTTTCTGTTCCTCGTCACTCGCTCCTACTCCGTATAATCCTATGCCAAGTCTTACCATATCAAACTGTGCCTCAGGGTATCTTGTTATTCCGGCAGAATTAAGAATATGCCTCATAACAGGGTAGCCTAGAGTGCTGATAATCTTTTCACTCATTTCCTTATACCTGCTTATCTGCAACAAGGTAAATTCTCTGTGCGCATCGGCATCGCTAGCGGCCAAATGCGAGAATACTGATTGCACTTTTATATCTGAAGTCTCTTTCAATTCCCTCACCAGTTTATCTATTTCGATTGGCTGAAAACCCAGGCGATGCATACCGGTATCGAGTTTTATGTGAACTGGCAAAGGCTGGTTAGAACCACTCCTCTTAACTGCTTCCAACACCATATCGAGCACACGGAAGCTATATACCTCAGGTTCTAACTGGTAGCGTATCATGGTATCAAAACTGCCTGGTTCAGGATTCATAACCATAATAGGCAATGAAATGCCTGCAGTTCTTAGCTGTACACCCTCGTCTGCATAAGCAACAGCCAAATAATCGGCTTTATGATATTGCAACACATTGGCAATTTCAAAACTTCCGCTTCCATAAGAGAATGCTTTTACCATAGCCATAATTCTCCCACCCGGTTTTAACTGAGAACGGTAATAATTCAGGTTATGGACGAGTGAATTCAGGTTTATCTGCAACACCGTTTCATGCGCTTTTTGCTGCAAGGACCTGCTTATTTTTTCAAATTCAAAACTGCGGGCGCCCTTAACCAATACGGTTTCATCGCGAAAAACAAAATCGGGCAGGTGCATCAGGAATTCGTTGGTATTACTGAAAAAATGTTTTTCCAATTCAAATGAACCTGCATATTTCGATATAGTTTCACCAATGCCAATAAGGCGTGTAGGTTTTCTTGCATTTATAATGCCGGCTACTTTCCTGTACACTTCTCCTTCGTCACCACCCTGCACAATATCAGAAAGGATTAACGTTTTGCGTTCGTGCTGCCTTTGTTGATTCAAAAAATCTAACGCTACAGAAAGAGAATTTATATCGGAATTATATACATCGTTTATTATAGTGCAGTCATTCATGCCTTCTATCATTTCCATGCGCATAGCCACGGGCTGCAAATGATTTATACGCTTGGCAATTACACTGTTTTCATACCCGGCCAGCAACATATAGGCCCAGCAATGAATGGCATTTTCTATTGATGCTTCATCGGTAAAAGGGATACTGAGGGAAATATGTTCACTTTTATATTGAGCAGTTAAACGGGTACCTTGTTTTACAATAACTTCGTTTACTTTAAAATCGGCATCAACCTTTTTCGACCATCGGAATATATTAACCTTGGAGAGATCTTTGTCTTTCTTTATCTCTTCATCTATCTCTTTATAATCGCAGCAATAAATAAGAGTTTGCACATGCTTAAACAATTTTAGTTTCTCACGTATTTTCTGTCTTACATCCGAAAAATTAAGTCCATGTGCTTCACCTATATTGGTAAATAATCCTATAGTAGGTTTTATAATAGGCTCCAGTTTCTCCATTTCTCCGGGCTGAGAAATGCCTGCTTCGAAAATGGCTAATTGGTGTGTAGCATCCATTTGCCAAACCGATAGCGGTACACCTACCTGGGAATTATAGCTACGGGGACTGCGTACAATTATTTTATCGGGAGACATGAGCTGGTAAAGCCATTCCTTTACAATTGTTTTGCCATTACTGCCTGTTATAGCCAATACCGGAATATCGAAATGTTTACGATGCCGTTCAGCCAGTTTTTGCAATGCTTTCAACGTATCGGGCACTATAATGAATGAAGCATCCTTCTCAGCCTTAATATCATACCCCTCATTTACCAAAAACATTCTTATTCCTCGCTGGTATAGTTCGCCAATGTATTTATGGCCATCGTTAGTGGCAGTTTTTAATGCCACAAACAAAGTCCCTTCAGGTTGCACAAGGCTGCGGCTATCAATAAGCAGTCTTTCCACCTTGCTTTTACCCTCACCTGTATGTTTTACACCCAGAGCCTCCGCTATTTCAGAAAAAGTATATGCCATTTTTAGAAAATCAGCTCAAATTTACCAATACAAGCATGAGAATGACCAATTGAAGGTAAAAATATTCCATGCTCCTGCAATAGGGGTTGTTAATAATTATTTCCATATTTATTTACTATAATAAACATTATAGCTAAATTTGACATATGAATTTGATGATGAAAAAGCTCCGAATTATACCAATCAATATCCGCATGGCCTCATAGAAAAATTAAAAAAGGGCTAAAAACCGCCAAATAATGGCGGAAAATGCCAAATTTTGGCATAGGGAAGGCGAGGTGTGCCTGGCTGTGAATGTTGAATGGAAAGACTCTGTGGAACTCTGTGCTTCTTTGTGAGCTCTGTGTTGGAATTTGTTCTATCTGCTAAAATTCATAATTTAAAATTGGCCTTAAGTGTGTCAAAAGTGTAAAATGACAATACGAGGTACTATCTTTGTAGTATGCTGGCAAAATTAAATGACCGCCTTAGTCTTGCTTCCAGGGTTTCTCCATCAAAGGGATGGAACGCGGGGAAGGTATTGTTCAGTTATCAGTTATCGAGGCTTACCGGTAAAGCCAGGCATAGCGGAATGCCTTTTGCAGCATCTATAGAGCCTACTACATCATGCAACCTTCGTTGCCCGGAATGCCCGAGCGGTAAAAGAGAATTTACCCGTGATACAGGTATGCTGAAAGAAGATTTTTTCAAGGAAGTGATAGATGAACTGGCGCCGCACCTCACCTATCTTACTTTCTATTTCCAGGGAGAACCTTATCTGAACCCCCGGTTTTTAGATATGGTGAAATATGCATCGGGCAAAGGAATATATACTGCGACCTCAACGAATGCTCATTACCTTACTCCTGAAAATGCAAAAAAGACAGTAGAATCAGGCCTCGACAGGCTGATTATTTCTATTGATGGGACCACCCAGGAAACATACTCATCATACCGTATTGGTGGTTCATTGGATAAGGTAATTGAAGGGGCAAAAAACATAACCGAGTGGAAAAAGAAACTCAATTCCAAAACTCCTTACACTATTTTTCAGTTTTTGGTGGTAAAGCAAAACGAGCACCAGATACCGGAAGTAAAGGCATTAGGCAAGAAACTGGGTATTGATGAAGTGAAACTTAAAACCGTGCAGGTATATAACCATGAAAATGGAAGCCCTTTAATACCCGAACAGCAAAAATATTCACGCTACAAAAAAAATGCATCAGGCAAATACGAAATAAAAAACGAATTATTGAATCACTGCTGGCGTTCGTGGCATTCGTGTGTGATAACGTGGGATGGCAACGTGGTGCCTTGTTGCTTTGACAAAGATGCTAAACACCCAATGGGTAATGTTAAAGAACAATCTTTTTCAGCACTTTGGCAAAGCGATAAATACAATAACTTCAGGCAGGCATTGCTTACGTCGCGTAAGGAGATAGATATTTGCCGGAACTGTACTGAAGGCACAAAAGTCTGGGGCTAACAGCCTACCTGACGACTGTTACATTCCCTATAAACGTTCTTTGTTTTAAGTCAGTGGTAGTTACAAGCAGTTCATACACATAAGTATCTTCCTGCACTTTTCTTCCGTTTACAGTTCCATCCCACGATTGGCTGTCGGTAGTCCTGAAAATAAGACTTCCCCAGCGGTCGAATATGTACATGGTGTAATGATAAATGCAAATGCCGACAGGTTTAAAAACTTCATTCATCTTGTCGCCGTTAGGCGTGAAAGCATTCGGAATCCATACATTGCCACATTCCTCAATTCGTATGGTAACTGTATCTGTACTATGGCAGCCATTGCTGTCAGTTCCGGTAACGGTATAAATAGTGGCTATTTCAGGCGTTGCCATAGTAGGAGAGCAGGTTGAACATGCAACAGTATTAGAAGGCATCCAGACATAATCTAATGATCCGGCTGCCTTAATGAAAGCGCTGCTGCCGTAAGGTATAGTAGTATCGCAACAAGCCGTAACTTGCTTTACCGGGTAAATATGAATTTTGGCAAATGCAGAATCGGCGCAACCATTGGTTACTCTTACCGTATATGTACTGTCTTCCACAGTGGGTAAAATAGTAATGCTTTTTGTTGTAGCCCCTGTGTTCCATTCGTAGGTACCGCCGCCCGATGCGGTAAGCGTTAAAGGATTACCTACACAACCGACGGGAGGAGCAACAAGCCCTGCAACAGGAGGATTGGTAATGACCACTTTTATAGTAGTATCGGCGCCACAACCATTAATGGTTTCATAGAGCGTTACTGTATATGTTCCCGGCCCATTGAACGACCATTGCGGGTTCACAGAGGAGTCCTGGTAAACACCGAGATTATAAAAGTCCCAATAGAACTTAACATTTGCAGCGGTCAATGGGGTTGAGGTATTGGTAAACTGGGTAGGCTGTCCCGTACAAGCAGTATCGGCCGTGAAACCGGGGACAGGAACCGGTCCGGGTAGTTTCTTAATGGTTATACTTAGCGTATCAGAACAGGCTACACCGGTTACAGGTATCACAATCAGTTGGTATGTGCCAGCACTGTCAACTTTAATAATCTGTGTTGTATCTCCTTTCATGGAAAGGCCCGTATTCGAAGACCATTTATAACTGGTGAACCCCGGAGGCCCTGTAAGAGTTACATTTCGTTGGCCGCAAATGGCCGGTGAAGAAGTTATAATCTGCAATGGGGCACAGGAGGCATCTACATAGGCATACCCGAAATGACCGCCTTTACTGCAATCGCCCGTTTCAAAAACAATAGTTACGCATTGGCCAATGTACTTTTTCAAAGGCACGCTTACAACAGTCCAGTCCTTGTAATAAGCAGTATCATTACCAACGGTACCATTGGGCGGAACATACACAGGGTTGAAACCTGAAACTCCTCCCTGGGACGATACTACCTGGTACTCTCCGCAGAAAGGAATGGTATCACCATTCTGGTCAAGTATTGCTACCTGGAAAAAAGGTTGCTCATAATAGCTGTGGCCTGAAGGGTTTTCGAGGAACACCGCATATTCATAAGTAAAGTCGGCATTGGAAGCAGAAACCAGGAACGTTTTGGATAAGATGGCGACACCAAAATTAACCTGGGTACTATCGCCTACCATAGCAGAATATTGCCCGCCTACCGGGGAAACTACAGGCACACTTGGTACCAATGCATCGCCTCGTGTTCCGGAAGTAATACTTATTTGATAGTCAGGGCTCGGATTAGGCCCCAGGCCAGTGTTATAAAAACCCGATGTGGAAGTAAGCACATCATTGGCAGCTTCTGTAACAGCCCCAACGGGCCCGCCGGTAATATTAGCAATGTTGAAAAAACTGAATGTGCCGGTATTATTGTTGTACGCATAAAATGCGTTCCAGCCGTTCAGGGTGCCTTGCTCGAAACCGATGTTCGTACACCCTGTAGTATCGCAACCGGTGGGGAAATTCCTCGGCATGGGGTGCTTGTATTCATCGACCGAAGAAGGATAGCCCTTCATTACCTGCTTAAACTGGTCATACAATGCACTTAGTTGAATCACCTGCAATGCCATTGCTGTTTTTACATTGGTTGAATCAATGCCACCGGAACCTATCTGGCGCATAAACCCTGCACGAATGGTATCAATCTTTGCCTCATAGAACCGCTGAAAAGCCATATAATCGCAATTCCCTGCTCCAACATTTACTCGGGCTGTTTCCAGGCCTTTATACCAATATGAAAAGATTTGCTCAAACTTCTCGGCTGAAACATTCTTTTGTGCATTTACGTGGGGAACAAAGAGAACACCCAAATAAAAAAACAACCCTATAAATATTCTTTTAATCCTTTTCATTGGTCATTTGTGGTGAATATCTCTAACCAAATATACCCATTTTAAGGAACATTAGGGCGATACACTGAAACGCGTAAAAAAGGGGTAAATTGCTCTACCCCTCTAAAATGAATTTCGCAACTTACTCTACTTCCTTATTATCTGCACAAAACCACGGTGGTTGCTTGTGGAATTACCGCATTGCGATTTAATAATGTAGTAATAAACTCCATCAGGAGCATCCTGGCCGCCCATAGTTTTACCTTGCCATGGCGCGTTAGGTGTGTCGGACTTATACATCAGCAATCCCCACCTATCGTATATCTCAATACTGTAGGTATTAACGTTATATGCTTTAATAAGGAAGTCATCGTTTATGCCATCGCCATTCGGGGTGAATACATTGGGAATTATATAATCTGAACAAGCTATCTCGACTGTAACCGTAGCATAACTGCGACAACCATTACTATCTGTTCCCGTAACAGTATAGGTAGTACTAACGGTCGGACTAGTTGTTGTACTAGGGCATGTATAGCAATTTACATCTGTTGAAGGAGTCCACACATAACCCACAGCACCTGATGCACCAAGGTGAGCAGTGCCACCCGAAGCAATTGTTGTATCGCAACAGGCAGTTATGCCTTTTACCGGTATAATTGTAATAGCGTGATATGCTGTGTCGGAACAACCCTTGGTAACTACTACGTAAAGGGTAGAATCCTTCGAGAGTGGTATTGTTATAGTACTTCCGGTTTCACCATTACTCCATGAGTAAACGCCCACAGGGCTGCTTGCGGTAAGAGTAATACTATCGCCCTGGCAAACAATATTTGAGCCTGTAATGGTTACAGGAGGCTTAGGTGTTACAATTACATTAAATGTATCGGTAACAGAACAGGTACCATTGGAAGCAGTTACTGTATATATTGTGTTGACTGCAGGGTTAACTACAATTGATGGGGTCGTTTTACCTCCGGGTGCCCATGAATAACTTGTTATACCCGTTCCACTTGCAGTAAGTACAGTGTTCGTTGAGGCACAAATAGAATGATTGCCAACTATAGAGACTGTCGGAGAAGTCGATATGGTAATAACCTCTTTTGCAGTATCGGCACAGGCGCTTCCCTTAACCTTCGTTACCAGTGTAACAGTATATGTTCCGGCACTTGCGTATGTATGTGATGGACTTATAAGAGTTGAGGTACCTCCATCACCAAAGTTCCAGGAATAATACGATGCGCCGGTAGAGTTATTGGTAAAGTTTGTTGCCGCACCAACGCATGAATTAGGTGCTGTAAAAGCAGCCTTCGATGCACTGTCCACTTGCACTTTTATTACGGTATCAGCACCGCAACCGCCATTCAACTCATATAATTTCACAGAGTATGTTCCGGTTTGGTTATAGGTCCAGTCAGCATTAACGGTTGAATCCTGGAATGTTCCAAGATTGTAGAAGTCCCAATAAAACTGGCCGGAGGAAGGATGAGAAGTATTTGTAAATGAAGTAGCCTGGCCAATACATACAGTATCTGCCGTAAAACTTGGTACGGGAACAGGGTTAGTTGTTTTTGTTATTGTAATATAAAGCGTATCGGCACAGGCTGCACCTGTAACAGGGGTTACGATCACAGAATATGTTCCTGCGCTGTCTGCCTTTATTATCTGTGTAGTATCGGTACCTACTATACCATTCGGAGGGCCGCTCCAGCCATAATGGTTAAAACCTAAAGGAGCGGTAAGGGTTATGCTTTTCCCGCCGCAAATTGCAGGAGAAGAAGTTATAATGCCCAGCGGGGCACATGAAGCATTTACATATGCATATCCAAAGTGGCCACCCAATCCGCAATCTGCTGTTTCAAAAACCACGGTAACGCAGGTACCTACGTATTTTTTTAATGGGACGCTGACAATAGTCCAGTCCTTGTAAAAAACAGAGTCGCCGCTTGGTGCGTAATACACTGTTTTAAATCCATTCCTTGAAGCGCCGCTGGCAACAACAGCATATGCACCGCAATAAGGTATTGTGTCGCCAAACTGGTCAAGAACAGCTGCCCTGAAAAAAGGCTGCTGATAGTATGCATGCCCGATAGGGTTTTCTAAAAACACGGCATACTGGTAAGTAAAATTATCGTTTGAAGGGGTTACATAAAATGTTTTAGAGAGCAACCCTACCCCGTAATTAACCTCGGTACTGTCGCCTACCATGGCTGAATAACTGGCACCAAATGGCGATACTACAGGCACCGATGGCACAAGAGCATCTCCACGTGAACCATGAGTAATACTTACCTGGTAATCAGGATTTGGGTTAGGTGCCGAAGCAAAGAAAGTATTTGAATACGGATCATTTGCGGCCACAGTAACAGCTCCGCAAGGGCCGCCAACAATATCTGTAACATTAAACTGACTGCTGTCATTACGATTAACATTTAGTCCGTAATAGGCATTCCAACCGCTAAGATTACCGAGACCGAAATTTATATTGGTACAGCCTGAAGAATCGCAGGTACCCGCAACCTTATGATAAGGATGTTTAACCTCATCAATGAATTCACTTACCGATGAAGGAAACTCTTTTCTTACTTCCTGAAATTTCCTGTAAAGAGCTATAACCTGTTTCCCTTCTTCACTTGCTTTAATGCCAGCGTTAGTTATATTTATTGAACCTGTTCGGATTCCCTTTAAAAAACTGGCATGTAATGAATCCATCTTGCTTTCATAAAATCGCTGAAAAACAAGAAAATCAAAGTTAGTTGCCCCAACGGCAGCCGCACATTTGTCAAGCTCTTTATACCAGTACACATGTACTTTCTCCAAATCAACATCAGATATTTTGGCTGAAGAATATATAGCTCCCATATCCTCAGAACCAAAATCATATGTTTGGCTTTGTGAATGTAGGGTTCCGATATTCAGTACAAAAAAAATAACCAGGGTCTTTGTTAAGTTAATTGTAATGTTTTTCATTATGAAGAGTTGGAATTAAACTACAAATATACCCTCTTTTAATGAATTTCAGGAGTTTGACCTATTATAACTGTCATTTCCGGGCAAAAAAAAGAGGGATTGAATGTACAATCCCTCTTTAAATTCTATTGTCAATATTACCTGATAATCTGCACGTACCCTTTCTTCTGGTACTTATTATTATCGCATGAGGCATTAATGATATAATAGTATACACCATCTGGCGCTTCAGCACCACCTTTGGTTTTCCCATCCCATGATTGGCTAGGGTCTGAAGACTTATAAATAAGTACACCCCATCTGTCATAAATCTCTATCTCATATTCCGGCTGGCCCAATGCACCGGCAATGTAGAACACATTGTTCGGAGGAGAAACTTTTGTTGTAGGAGTAAATACATTTGGTACATCAAAATCATGGCATTCAATATAAATAATAACTGTGGCATAACTGCGGCATCCATTACTATCTGTGCCTACTACTGTGTATGTAGTAGTAACAGTAGGAGTAACTGTTGTACTTGGGCAGGTATAACAATCAATTCCCGAACCCACAGGGCTCCATACATAGCCCGTAGCACCTGTAGCAACTATTGTTGTTGAGCTGCCCATTTTTATGGTATCCGTACAACATGCAGTTATTCCTTTCACAGGGTAAACAGCAACTGTATGGTACGCAGTATCCGAACATCCTTTTGTTACAACCACATCGTATGTTGTGGCTTTAGATACCGGGACGGTTATACTGCTTCCTGTTGCACCATTACTCCATGAATAAACACCTACCGGACTGCTTGCGGTAAGAGTAATACTATCACCCGGGCAAATTAAAGTAGGGCCGGTAATTGTTACCGGAGGCTTAGGTGTAACTATCACATTAAAGGTATCGGTAACTGAACATAAACCGTTTGACACCGTCAAAGAATAAGTTGTATTTACGGCGGGGTTTACCACAGCTGAAGCTGTTGTTTGTCCATTGCTCCATTTATATGAAGTAATACCTGAACCTGTGGATGTAAGCACTGTATTTGTTCCTGCACAGATGGAATGATTACCACTTATTGTCACAACAGGGAGAGGTACTATATGAAGTGTTAATCTAAGCGTATCTGAATAACATTTCGTGCGCACCACTACATAGTATGGCGTGGTAATGGATGGATTAACAACTATTGAACTTGATGTAGCACCGGTACTCCAGGTATAGTGGGTTCCACCAAATGCCTCCAGTGTTGCAGTATCATTGGGACATATACTGTCTCTGGATAAGTGAATAGAGGGAGGCGCGCTGCCAATCACCACGACCTCGGCTGTTGTATTGGCTGAACATATACCATTATGTGCTGTAAGAGTATATGTTGTAGTAAGACTTGGGCTTACGGTAATACTATCAGTTGTCGCTCCCGTGCTCCATGTATACGTTGAGCCACCACTAGCAACAAGAGTGCTGGAACTACCTACGCAAATAGTATCTGGCTTGGTAACAATAGCTGGTGTTGGAGCTGTAAGAACATATACAACAAAGGTTGTATCTCCGGAACAAGAACCTTTACTGCCGGAAACGGTATATGTTGCAGTTGAACTGGGGGAAACTGTAATAGGGTTTCCAATAATAATTCCTGTAGGTCCCGTCCATGTATATGTAGTTGCTCCGGAAGCTGTCAGGGTAGTGAACGTACCCGGACATATTGAATCCTTTCCGGTTACTGTAACTACAGGGGCAGGAGTAATGCTAATTGCTTGTTTAACAGTATCTGAACATTTCCCTCCGGAACTGGCTACCAGAGTAACTGTATATGTTCCGCCAGAAGCATACACGTGGGTAGGATTTACAAGAGTTGAGTTACCTCCATCACCAAAACTCCACGAATAAGACACTGCGCCTGTAGAGTTATTAGTAAAATTAACTGTTTGCCCGACACAGGTGTTGGCTGCAATAAATGCAGCAACTGCATTACTATCTACTTTAATATTTATGGTAGTGTCTGTTCCGCAACCATTATTTACTTCATACAGTTTAACAGGGTACGTTCCCGCTTTACTGAATGTATATGAGGGGTTTGTAGTAGAATCCTGGTACGTTCCCAATCCGTTAAAGTTCCAGTAAAATTTCACACCTGCGCCTGTAAGCGGGTTTGAAGCATTTGTAAACTGGGTAGCTGTTCCCTGGCAAACTGTATCGGCAGTAAAGAAAGGTATAGGAAGAGGGCCGGGAGCCTTAGGTATGTTTATAGAAATAGTATCGGCACAGAATTTACCCGTAACAGGAGTAACAATAACCTGGTAGTTTCCTGCACTATCTATGGTTATAGTTTGAGCCGTATCCTGGCCCACAATACCACCGGTAGGTCCCGTCCATGAATAAGTTGTGCCTCCCGGAGGAGCCGTAAGGGATATAGTTTTCTGCCCGCAAAAAGCCGGCGATGAACTTATTAAACCTAAAGGGCTGCAAGATGCATCGACATACGCATAACCAAAGTGACCACCTAAGGCACAGTCAACTGCCTCAAACTGAATAGTAACGCATTGTCCTATATAGGCCTTAAGTGATGCAAACACCACAGTCCAGTTTTTATAATATACAGTATCTCCCTCTGGCGCATAATAAACACCCTTAAATCCTGCATTAGCAGAACCGGAAACAACATTATATTCACCACAATGCGGAATAGTATCCCCTTTTGAATCAAGCAGCGCTACATTAAAAAAAGGCTGTTGGTAGTATGTATGATTAGGGTTTTCAAGAAAAACAGCATATTCATAAGTGAAATTTGCATTGGCAGCAGTTACCATAAAAGTCTGGTTAAGAATAGCCACACCCTGGTTAGGAATAGTACTATCACCTACCCTTACTGAATATTTCCCACCAAATGGAGATACCACCGGAACAGAAGGAGCTAAAGGATCTCCCGCCGTCCCCGACATAATTGACAGCTGATATGATGATGTACTGGGGTCGAATGCCGCCTTAGTAACAGCCCCAAGCGCACCACCGGTTACACCCGTAATATTATATCCCGAATTACTATTATTTTGGGCATAAAATCCATTCCAGCCGGAAAGTGTACCATTTTCAAAATCGATATTTGTACATCCTGGATTGCATGTTCCCAATGCCTTGTGAAAATTATCGCTCGAGTATTCATAAACTGAAGAAGGATACTCTTTTTTCACCTCCATAAACTGTTTATAAAGGAAAATATACTGAGACTCTTTAACAGCCATGGCCTCCTTCACATTTGCATCGGTAATCTTACCATTCCATACTTTCCTGTTAAAAACTGCTTTTTCAGAATCTATTCTATGTTCGTAAAACTTCGCGAATATTTTAAAATCATTATTGCTGATGCCTAGTTTTTTCTGCAGGTCAAGCATGCTTTTATGCCAGTAACTGGCAATTTCTTCAAACTGTTCACCCTTAATTTTTGTTTGTGCGAATACATCACCGTTAGAAATTGCAAAAAAAGCAACTAAACCGATAAAAGAATTCCAGAGTACTCCTTTTTTCATATTGAATTAATTAAAATAATAGACGAAACACTAAGGGGCAAATGTATTCAATTTGGCTTATAAAACAAACTAAACCTCTCTTTTATGTGCTTTCCTCTCATTTCGAGGCCATTTCAGCATAGTTTTGATAAAATAAGGCTATTGTTTCTATACCCTTCAAATAATTAAATACGCCATAATGTTCATTGGGTGAATGTATATTATCTGAATTCAGGCCAAAACCAAATAAAATAGAATCAATACCCAATTCTTTGCTGAATAAGGCTACAATGGGAATACTTCCGCCACTACGGGTAGGAATTGGCTTCTTCCCAAACGTAGTCTCCATAGCCTTACTTGCTGCTTTATAACCAACCGAAGTGGTTTCTAAAAGTACGGGGGCTCCTCCATGATGCGGGGTAACTTTAACCTTTACTGATTTTGGCGCAATTTTCTGAAAATGTTTACTGAAAAGCTCGGTCATTTTATCCGGATCCTGGTTAGGAACAAGGCGCATCGAAATCTTTGCATATGCTTTCGATGCAATTACAGTTTTTGAACCTTCACCCGTGTATCCGCCCCAAATACCATTAACATCAAGGGTCGGACGAATAGAAGTGCGCTCTAATGTCGTATATCCTTTCTCACCTCGGATATCATTTATATCCAGGTCTTTTTTATATTCTTTCAGGCTAAATGGTGCACGGTTAAGTTCCTTTCTGTCTTTAGGAGATACTTTAACGACATCTTTATAAAATCCGGGGATAGTTATATGGCCATCCTTGTCTTTTAAAGAATCAATCATTTCGCATAACACATTAATTGGGTTTGGCACTGCACCGCCATAAACACCCGAATGCAAATCGCGGTTAGGCCCGGTAACCTCTACCTGTACATAACTTAACCCACGCAGTCCAATAGTAATTGACGGAACATCATTCGCTATAATATCGGTATCAGAAATAAGTATAATATCTGCCTCAAGCATCCTCTTGTTTTTCTTTACGAAGCCGCCCAGCGATTCTGAACCTACTTCTTCCTCACCTTCTATTAGAAACTTAACATTGCATGGCAGCATGCTTTTTTTCATCATCAGCTCAAATGCCTTAACATGCATATAAACCTGCCCCTTATCATCACAGGCACCCCTTGCGTATATTTTTCCATCTTTTATTACCGGCTTGAAAGGAGGTGAATGCCACAGATCAAGCGGATCGGGCGGTTGCACATCATAATGACCGTAAACCAAAATAGTAGGCAGTTTTTTGTCAATTATTTTTTCACCGAATATTATCGGGTGCCCTTTCGTAGGATGTACTTCTGCCTTGTCGGCACCTGCATTTAGTAACGACTTTTTAACCCATTCGGCAGCGCGCTCCACATCTGCTTTATACTTAGAATCGGCGCTAACTGATGGAATAGTTAAAAACTCCACCAGCTCATCAATAAACCGTTGTTTATTGGCGTTTACATATTCTTTAATTTCTTTCATAAGGAACTGTTTTTACTTGATTGAAATGTGTGTACAAATATGCGATTTCTATTGTATTCCCCGTATATATTTTCATAACTTTGCTCCTTATGGGTATAAAAGCCAAAAATCTTAGAAGTTTCGTCACTCTACTGGCTATCTTTTCAGGTGGATTATCCTTAAAGGCCCAGTTGATGGTTGATACTATTACCTATACGTATCAGCAATTGGTGCATAATGTGCTTTTAAGTAACAGTATTGTGGCTTATAACATTAGTTACACTGGTGCTAACAGGGCAATAGGTTACTTTGATGGCACACATTCCAATATTGGCCTTACCAATGGTATACTCATGACTAACGGAAGTGTAGAAATAGCCGCAGGCCCATATAATCCGCTAGACAGGGGAAAAAACAATGGCTTGCCCGGCGATTCTGCGCTTACAGCCATTTGCGGAGATTCTACATTCGACGCCAGCATTCTACAGTTTGACTTTGTTCCTTATGCCGATACAGTAAGTTTCGATTTTGTTTTTGGCTCTGAAGAATATCCGGAATTTACTTGTTGTAAGGTGAATGATGTATTTGCTTTTTTTATAAGCGGCCCTGGAATTACCGGACAGCAAAATATTGCACTTGTACCGAACACCTCTATTCCTATTTCCATAAACACGGTGAATGGTAATTGTACTTCTGCCAGCCATTGTGGAGGCGGCTGCTGTAACAGCAATTCAAATTATTACATAGATAATACTGCAGGTACTACAATTGGTTATGGAGGATTTACGACTGTTATGAAGGCTGAATCGCATGTTATTTGTGGACAACCTTACCATATTAAAATGGCCATTGCCGACGGTGGGGATCCGTTTTACGATTCCGGGGTATTTCTGGCTGGCCATAGCTTCCGCGGAGGTACCAATCCGCTTAATATTGCTGTTTCTCCCAGTGAATCTATATGCCCTAATGACAAGATAACCCTATCATTTCCTGACACTAATCCCAGCCATACATTCAACTGGTCGTTTAATGATGCCAATGTATTATCGGGAACCGGTAGTGGACCTTACGTTTTATCTTGGCGCACTTCAGGTGCCAGGCAAGTCGGATTGCAGGTTAGCGGCCCGTGTACATATGACCGCGACTCGGTAATTATTGATGTACTGCCTTGCGATGTACAGGTTCCTAATGTATTTACCCCCACCAGTGGTGACCAAAATGCAGTTTTCAGTATAATTAACCTTGAAAAATACCCTAATAGTAATTTACAGATATTTAACCGATGGGGACAGAATGTTTATTATTCTAATAACTATAATAATGATTGGAACGGAGCCAACGAACCTGATGGAACATATTACTATATATTAACTTTGGAAAACCTTGAAGTGAAGAAAGGATTCGTTACCATTCTAAGAAAGTAAACAGAAGAATAATTCTTCAGAACATACCACTCTGCTCTTTCATATAAATTTTATAAATGCGCACCATTCAGTATATTATTATCGCTTTACTTCTTTACCTGATTTTTTTTCTGCGGCTTACCAGTTTTCCAATAAGGACATGGGATGAATCGTGGTATGCTGTCAATGCTTATGAAATGATGCAGAGACATTCATATTTTGTTCCATATTTTGGAGGAAATATTGACCACATAATTACTAAACCCATGCTAGCAGTCTGGCTTCAGATCATAAGCATTAAGATATTTGGTTTTAACGAATTGGCCATAAGATTGCCATCAGCGATGGCAGGAGCTTTTTCATCGCTGGTTGTCTTCTTATTTCTCAAGAAACTTGGCAAACCAATTTGGGCATGGTGTTCTTTCTTGGTTCTTATTACTTCAATTGGCTTTATTCATTTCCATGCCGCACGTACGGGCGACACTGATTCACTCCTGACTCTATTCATCCTTCTTTCAAATATTTTCTTTTTTCTCTACTTATTTGATGATCCACAAAAAAACAGGAACATTTTTCTGTATTTTCTTTTTCTTGCATTGGCTTTCGGCGTAAAAAGCTTTGCATCTCTACTATTTATTCCGGCTCACATATTTCTTCTTTTCTACAAAAGAACATGGAAAAAGACACTAACGCACAAAGGAACCTATGCTGGTCTATTTATTTTTATGGGCTTTATTTTCTTGTTTATAATGGGAAGGCAAATTCATGACCCTGACTACATACACAGCATGATACATATGGATCTCCTTAGGGTGAATTCTGTAATTGACAATCATAAAGAACCGTTCGATTTTTATTTCAATAATTTTTATGAATACAGGTTTTCAATATGGTGCGCCGTTTTCGTGTTTTCAATAACACTATTTATTTTAAATAGAAAAGACAAGGAAATACATACGCTACCAATGTGGGCAATATCGCTATTCATTTCTCAATTCCTATTCATCTCTTTTTCAGCAACAAAACTTTATTGGTATGATACGCCCTTATACCCTTATATGGCAATAGTTACAGGATATGGAATATCGTATATCATCACTAATATTAAAGTCCTGAAAGTCAAAACTGCCTACCAGTATTTTATTATACCCGCATTCTCCTGCATCCCCCTTTATTTTGCCATAAAACATTCCCATGATAACATAATAAGTGATAACGAACGAAAAGCGGAAAGAATTTCAGAATATATATATACCAGGGAAAGAGAAGGTATGAATTTCGACAACTTTGCTGTTACTGATAATA
>Ga0206857_1082_pt1 | contig 21266 bp, 24 predicted proteins | sample Alteio_BWOrgCont_49_FD_152865 | JGI IMG/M metagenome (GOLD analysis project Ga0206857, IMG submission 152865) | Enriched cells from forest soil in Barre Woods Harvard Forest LTER site, Petersham, Massachusetts, United States -... | ecosystem: Environmental > Terrestrial > Soil > Temperate forest >...
TCATTAAAGAATCTCTTTGTCCCTGATGGTGACACCTTCGCCAAGACATGTCCGCCATCAGATACGAATGTACTCCATCTCTCTCCATCAACCCTATAAACTTGATCCAAATGAGACTCTCTAAGCTCTTCGACTAAAACGTGTGTTGTGCCGGGACCATAATATTTACTTGCTAACATATCGGCCAGGTTGTCTGGTGACACCATGGCCTCATTCTTTGAATTCCAAATTCTTTCTAAATTCTCCGGTGTTAGTTCTGATTTCGCATACTCATAAAACCATTGCGCCAATGGTGGATTGTTAGTCAATCTTTCAACTGATATAGCCACCCTCCCGATAATTGCTTCTGCTAAATAACTATCAATGTTCCTAAGCCTCTCGATAGCCTTTGTTTTATCTGTTATCAACTCACCAAAGTCTAATAATCTTGTTTTCCATCTTCCCTGCCTATCTTTTTCTGCTCCCCAATTGATAGTTAAACCAAATGATGTATCAAAAACTCCATATGCCCATATTTCTTCTTGGATTGTTCGAACAACTGTACGAAGCATGGATTTAATGTCTTCTTCTTGATGCCGTTTCGATAAATCTATAAGCTCATCGCTAATTACTGGCGCAATGGGCTGCAGCAACGCCCTTTCTGCGTGAAGAGTTTGGACGCCCCACCTTTGTCTTACTTTATAGTCCACATTATCGAACGGAAAAACGGGGTAAACACCTTTAGATTCGTTCAATTTTTCTAATCTTATTCTTAATCCCTCTATTTTTCCTGTTTCTAAATATTCTAAACTTTTGTCTATTGAATTATTCCAAAAGAAAACTCGTTGGACCAATCTCACTCCTGTTCCATACCAGTATGCTAATCTTAATTTTATTCTTTTATCCATTTGGTTAATTCTCAAAAACCTAATCAGCTTACTCAATTTCTTAGGAAAATATACCCAAGCCAGCACGATCGACATTGTTTCTTCTTGGGTTTTTTCAATTTTCAAACAATAGGGGACTCCTGGGGCTCTATAAACATAATATTGAGACCCTTGGTAATCCAATTTCCAAACATTGGATGAAATGATTTCCCTGAAATCTTCTTCACTGCGACCGTCACCATTATCACCAACAGTAGGGGTTCTCATTGCCAAGTCTGCTGAAATATCCAATAAATGCCCATTATCATTTGATTGTGCACGATCAATATCTTCAGTGGTGGTCATGGCCTGGCTAATATTGCTTGCTGCGACCCCACCAGAAAAATATTTCCTGGGGATATTCTCTTGTGTCAGAGGATCTACATCTTCTTTGATATAATTGTAAACACCCTTTTTGAAGGCTTGGATGTACCGCTGATAAATATGCTCAACATTTAAGGCCTTATCTTGATATTCTGTCCCTTGGATCTTATTTTTATCGGCATAGACCTGCTCCAAGATACTGTCTTTGATTTTATTTTTGTACCAGGTAGCAAGAATCAGGCTATTGTAAACTTGGCGCAGTTGGGCGAAGTTTTGACCGTCATTGACTTCATGGTTAAGTTCGGGAATGACGATTTGGCGCAGGATATCAGAGGCAAGCGAGGTGGTTTTTAATTGGACCTTGTCAACCCCGGGGGTTGACAAGGTCGTATGTTTCTGCAAAGACAGATAATCTTCTTCCAACATCACCTTCAATTTCGCTTCTACCACATACGCTGTGCCCGCTTTGACATTCTCGTAGACCACAGCTTTATCTGGAACAATCCAGACCTTATTAAATGTATTCACCGGAATCTTGGTGGTGCCGAATTTCTGCGCAGCTTCGGAATAAATACGTTGCCAAAACTTCTTCCCCACCTCACCTTCAGGATAAATCAAGCTCGCTGTTATCTGCTTGAGCATATAATCTTCGGCTAAAAGATCACGGCCCATTTCAGTAAGGCCAAAACTTTGAGGAATGATTCGATTCTTTTCGTATGGTGAGAGATTGACCCACAGATCATTCTCTGGGATGGTCAAAGAGGCAAGGAAGTATTTGATTAACTTCCTAACCTCCTCAACACCCGGGGATGTGCTTCGCCCAACCCCGGGTGTTAAATCGGCCATCGAATCGCCCTCATCAAGAATAAAATCAAATCTAAATGGTTGATTGGGATGGACTTTGAGACCTTTTAAAATCGGAGGATTAAAGGAATGGCTTAACGGAACCATGATGCCTGGAGCAGGTAAAACCAACTCATTGGCATAGGCCGGAATTGGCCCCAGGCAATTGAGAAAAAAGATAGTACAAAGCCCCAGGGCTATATAAGCTCTTAAATTTAAATACTTTGACATATATGGCAAGTATGCAATATTTTGGGTTATTTAGCCACTTTTTCGTGAAGTCAGCTTAGGCTAAGGCGTTTTCAACGATTTCGCAGATAGAGTGGAAAATGACCAGATGGGACTCTTGAATACGGGCTGTAACTGGGGAAGAAGCAATGATGGCGATATCACAAAGGTTAGCAAGTTGGCCACCTTTGCCACCGGTCACACCAATAGTAATGATACCCTGGGACTTGGCATATTTAACTGCTTCCAACACATTCTTGGAATTGCCGCTGGTGGAAATAGCAATCAACACATCACCTTTATTACCTAAGGCTTGCAATTGACGGGAGAAAACAATATCAAAGGTGTAATCATTGCCTAAAGCCGTAAGGGCTGAAGTATCCGTGGTCAAAGCAATGGCAGGCCAGGCACGACGCTCTTTTTGAAAACGACCGACAAATTCTGCAGCGATATGTTGGCTGTCTGCCGCTGAACCACCATTCCCACAAAAAAAGAGCTTATGCCCGTTTTTAAGAGAAGCAATGATCGCTTCAGAGGCTTTGATGATAGAAGCCAGATTATTCTTGAGGGTTTCTTGTTTAACCGCAATTGAATCAGCGAAGATTTTTTCGATTGTTTGTTTCATGTACTAATGTTTCGCAGAAAAGACGTTGGCGATATCGACCAAGTCCATGTTAACCAATTTACGGTGCGAGACCGCTTCTTCCATATCCACAAATCGGATTTTATTTTCGCGTAAGCTCGCCATTTTACCAAATTTATGTTCTTTAATGAGCTCAACAGCTTTAACGCCTAAACGGGTCCCGAGCACACGGTCAAAAGCTGTTGGTGTCCCCCCGCGCAAAATATAACCCAACACACTGACCCTGGTTTCATAGCTGGTATTGTCTTCAATGGCTTTGGCTAAATATTCGCCAACACTTCCAAAGCGGCGCTTCTCGGTGATTTGGCCTACTTCATTGGGCCCGGGTGAATACCCTTCGATCTTGGTCCCTTCAGAGATGACGATAATGCTAAAAGGTTTGCCGCGCTTGTGCCGCTCGCGCAAAAGCTCATACACTTCTTCTAAATTAACCGGGATTTCCGGGACTAAAATGATATCAGCGCCGCCTGCAATCCCTGCCTGCACGGCAAGCCAGCCCGTATATAAACCCATGACCTCAACAACCATGATGCGGTGATGGGATTCAGCGGTCGTGTGAAGACGATCAATGCATTCGGTGGCAATATTCACAGCTGTATCAAAACCAAAAGCATAATCAGTGCCGGATAAGGCATTGTCAATAGACTTAGGCACAGCCACTGCCTGGATGATCCCTTTTTTGTGAAGGCTCAACGCAATCTTGATGGTCTCTTCACCACCGACGACGATCAAGGCATCCATGCCGCTTCTGGCATAATTTTCTTTGATCTTTTTAATATGTTCTTCATCACCCAAAGGATTGATACGGCTGGTGCCCAAAATAGTACCACCCTTGTCCAAGATGCCGGTGGTTGATTTCACATCCAGTACACGCATGTCGTTTTCAATAAGGCCAAGCCACCCGTTTTTAATGCCGGTGACCACATAGCCTTCTTGCATGCCTTTGCGGACAACAGCACGGATCACCGAGTTAAGACCCGGACAATCCGCACCACCTGTCATGATACCAATCTTCTTCATTAGCCTAACTTTCTCAAATTACGACCTATACCCATGAAACGGTGCTTGGGTTGGAACTGTGAATTCGTCTTTCTTATGGGCCTTGATATCTTCCAACGAAATCTTGACGACATGCACCCGAATATTAATTTTACCTTCCATACCGACGGATTCCTCAATCTTACGGCGCACCAAATCCTGAAAACGGGCCGTTAATTCAGGGATATTGGCTTCATGGCGCAAGGTCAATTTAATATCAACCTCAAGCCCTTTGCGGGTGGCAATCATGTACGGACGGATTTCTTTGACCTCCGGCACTTGCACGATCAAGCGTTTGATCAAATCTTCCAGGGCCGTCAATGACACGGTCACTCCCCCATGGGGGTTTTCAAAAGCAATGGTACGTTCCATCTGGCGCCTTCCATAAATAAGACGGGCCAAAAGAAAACTCATAAACATAATCACCCCTGCACAAAGACCGGCAATGGTCCCACTTTGAGGGTCAAAATAAACCATGTTAAGCACTTGCTCAAGGGTTTGCAAATCCAGCACATGGGCCACAAAGAGCATCACGGATATGCCTGTGGTCCAAATCACAAAGATATAAAATAAAATCGCAATACGTGTCATCAGCCACATAGATAATCCTCCTAAAACCTCTCCACTGCTTGAACGTTCACATTAATCTCTTTTAAATTGATATCAACCGCATCTTCCACAGCACGCTGAATCACGTCCTGGATCTGTCGGGCCACCTGCGGGACATTCATACCGTAGGAGATTATAACACGGATTTCCAAAGATACTTGACCGTCTTTATCAACAGTCACTGTCACGGATGGGCAATTTTTATAACCGAAGGCTTCAGTCAAAGAAGAGATAACGCCAAAGGTGGCGAGCTTCACACCATTGACTTCCTTGATGGCAGCAACGGCAATGTCCCCAATGACCTTCTTATGGATTTGCACAACACCTAAATCAACGGTATTATCAGGACGCATGCGGCCTCCTACTCGTTTTTAATCATTTTTTCCAGGAAATGCGTTGTTGTCTTGCCTTCCAGGAAGGTTTGATGATTGAGAATCTCCATATGCAAGGGAATGGTCGTCTTGATGGGAGAAATATAAAACTCATCCAAGGCACGGCGCATGATGCGGATGGCTTCATTGCGATCACGGCCGTGCACGATAAGTTTGGCCACCATGGAATCGTAATAAGGACTGATGGTATATCCTGGATAAATATGGGTATCAATGCGCACTCCAGGGCCACCAGGTAAATTCAATTCAACAATCTTGCCAGGGCTTGGGATAAAATTATTGTACGGGTCCTCGGCATTGATACGGCATTCAATGGCAGCCCCTTGGAATTTCACATCCTCTTGCTTCAATTTTAATTTGTGGCCCATAGCAGCCTTGATCTGTTCCTTGATCAAGTCAATACCTGTAACCATTTCTGTGACCGGATGCTCCACCTGAATACGGGTATTCATTTCCATGAAATAAAAATTATTATGGGAATCAAGCAAGAATTCAATCGTTCCAGCGCCATGATAATTAACAGCCTTGGCTGCCTTGACCGCCGCATCACCCATTTTTTTGCGTAAATTTGCATCAAGTGCAGGTGATGGTGACTCTTCGAGCAGCTTTTGATGACGGCGCTGCACGGAGCAATCACGCTCGCCTAAATGGATCACATTGCCATGCTCATCCGCCAAAATCTGGATTTCCACATGGCGAGGGCCTTCAATATACTTCTCTATATACACATCGCCAAGCCCGAAATTAGCTTCAGCCTCGGTTTGGGCCATCTTAAATGAATTGATCAAGGTCACATCATTGTGACAAACCCGCATCCCTTTTCCACCACCGCCGGCTACGGCCTTGATAATCACAGGATACTTAATTTTCTGGGCAACTGTTAGGGCCTCTTCCTGGGTCTTGATGATCCCATTACTGCCTGGAGTCAGGGGCACGCCGGTTTTCTTGGCTGTTTCCTTGGCCACGATCTTATCACCCATTTTACGGATACTCTCAGGGGAAGGACCAATAAATTTAATATGGCAGGATTCACAAATTTCCGCAAAATGCGCATTCTCAGATAAAAATCCATAGCCTGGATGAATGGCCGAGACATCAGTGATTTCAGCAGCAGAAATGATTGCCGGGATATTTAGATAACTTTCTTTGCTCGAGGCCTTACCGATACATACAGCCTCATCAGCAAAACGCACATGGAGGGAATTGCGGTCTGCTTCAGAATAGACAGCCACGGTGCGGATGCCCATTTCCTTACAGGCACGGATCACCCGAAGGGCAATTTCACCGCGATTGGCAATAAGAATTTTAGAGAACATAGGATGGCCTAAAGGGGATCAACCACAAAAAGGGTTTGACCAAACTCCACAGGCTCTGCATTTTGGACAGCCACTTCCACAATTTTACCACGGACTTCTGACTTGATTTCATTCATCAATTTCATGGCTTCCACGATGCAAACCACTTGGCCAACCTCGACTGTTTGGCCGACTTCAACAAAAGCTTCCGCTTCCGGTGAGGCAGAACGGTAAAAGGTCCCTACCATCGGAGATTTAATATCTTTATTATTTTTGGAGGATTCAGATTCAACAGAGGCTGGAACAGGTGTAACAGATGCTTTTGGTGCGGGGATGGATTCAACCGCATAATGGGTGGGTTGCGCCATCACCACATCACTGCCTGCTTTCTTAAGCTTCAGTTTTAGTCCATCGCGTTCAAGCTCAATTTCGCTTAAGTTGTTTTCATTCATCAGCCCCAAGATCTCTTTGATCTCTTTTAAATTCATTTTTTGACCCTTTCGACGTAGATGCCGCTTCTGGTATCTACTTTAATGGTCTCACCTTGTTGGATAAACAACGGAACTTGAATAGAGGCACCGGTATCAATGGTAGCAGGCTTATACCCTGCCCTTGATGAATCGCCTTTTAAACCAGGATCAGCTTGGATGATCGTTGCAACGATAAAATTAGGGACATCCACCTTGACGACCTGATTATTGTATAAAATGGTCTCAACCACCATATTATCCTGCAAATATTTAATCCCGTCACCTAACAGGGACTTGGCAATAACAGTATCTTCAAAAGAAATTTGGTCCATGAAATGGTACTCATCACCGGTAACATAGGTAAATTGCATGCGGCGACGTTCAAGGTCCGCCTCTTCCAAGGTTTCTGCAGTGCGGTATGTGCGTTCTAATACAGCATCAGTACGCAAGTTTTTCAATCGAACACGCACAAACGCAGACCCCTTGCCTGGCTTAACATGATTAAGCTCAGTGACAAAATAAAGCTGACCATCAACGAGCAAGCCAATTCCAGTTTCAAGTTCATTAATTGTAATAGCCACTTAACACCTCACAACCTTCCTTAGTTACGAGGACCATGTCCTCTACTCTAATCCCAAATTGGTTTGGAATGTACACACCGGGCTCTACGGTCACGATCATTCCTTCTTCTAATATGCTTGTGCTTTGGCTGGAAAGCCGAGGAGCCTCATGAATATCCAACCCCACCCCATGCCCCAAAGAATGGCCAAAATATTTAGCTAAACTATACTTGCGCAAAACTTTACGTGCCTGGGCATCAACATCAGAACACTTAATACCAGGCTTAATGAGCTTGATAGCCTCCTTTTGCGCAAGTGTCAGGGCCTCATGTACTTGCTTGACACGAGGCGCTATTCTACCCAAAAAGAAATTGCGTGTCAAGTCAGACTTATAACCTTTGATATCCATGCCAAAATCTAAAAGCACATTTTCGTTGTTCCGAATCACCCTGTCCGTGACCCTGGCATGAGGATAACAGGAATTTGGGCCTGAGGCAATAATGGGTGGGAATGAGAATTCTGCCCCATGAGATTTGACAAATGCCTCCAATTTTAACGCAATTTGACGCTCAGAAAGCCCTGGTTTCACCACTTTCTTCATAAAATCAATGGCCTTATAATGCAATTTTAGGGAATTTCTGACCTCTTCAACCTCGGTTTGGTCTTTAACCTCTCTTAAAGCCTCCACCATACCAGTGGCGGGAATAAGCTTAGGATTCCTGGGGCAAAACTCCTTTAATTTCTTCCACAACGCATAACTGGTCTGTCGTTCATCAAAGCCTAGGCGCTTGATACGATATTGTTTGGTCAATTCACAAAGGGTGGCACAGGGCATACGGGTATATTGCTTGACTGTGACTCCTTTAAGGCCTTGGCGGGCTTCCAAAATGTAGCGCGAATCAGTGATATAAAAGGCCTTTAGCTTGGTCACCAAAAACCAGGATTCAGAGGCTGGAAACCCGGTCAAATAGCGGATATTGCTATCATTAGTAACTAAAAGGGCATCAATATTTTTATGGCGGGAAAAATCTTCTACAAGCTTTTTTAAACGTGTATTCATGAAATATCAGGGTCTTTGAAAGCCGTTTATTCTGCTAAAAGTACTGGAATACCGTCTATGATCGGATAATTTCTTTCACAACTTTTACAAACAATTCTATTATCTTTTAATTCCACATCACCTTGGCAGGCAGGACAGGCAAGTAATGCAAGTAAGTTTTTATCGATCATGGCCTTTTAGCCCTCTTTGTTAGATAGGTCTACATAACGCATCTGCAGTTCATAAATCGAACCGTTGAGCAAATCATCTTCTTCCTTGCTTAAATTACCCTTGGTCTTATCACGCAAAATCACCAGGGTATCAATCAAAAATTTGGCTTGTTTGAGGTTCTTTTCACTTTTATTGCTAATAGGGTTTGGCATCTCACCTAAAAAAATCATGGTTTGAAAGCCTAAGCTTGCGATGTAATTAAAGAAATCCAACTGTGGCTCAGCATCCGGGGTTTGCTCTTCTTGCTTGGCTTCAGGCTTTGGGTCCGGCACACCAGATGATAAAGGCTGGCCGTCTGGACCAAGCAGTCCACCGCCATCCTTATCAACATTTTCACCCCAACGGTTTTGTATGCTCATATTCTTCCTTAGGATTATTAAGTTTGTGCAAAAGTGAACTACAATATCATTTGATTTTAAAAAAGTCAACGTTTGCGTAGTCACGCATGAATATGGTTAACCTGAAAAAAGTAGTGACAGGCACGACTTTTTTCTAGCTCTTACCTATTTTATCCGATTAATCGTCATTGACCTGATACTGGATTTCGATATTGAAAGGATACTCGGTGAGGTTCATGCCTTTAAGGAACGGCGGGAAAGGACTCGCTTCTTTAAGGCTCTTGAGGGCTATTTCCTGCAGATGTTCGGGCGCATCGGTTTTCTCCGGAACGATTCGGGCATCTTCAAGATTCCCTTGTGCATCCACCACAAAGGTCAAGAAAACCGTGCCGGCTTGCATCTTATCGTAATTGGCATTAGCCCGCTCTTCAATGCGGTCATGCACGATCTGATTATAAGCAGCATAAACCGGATTATTGATTTTCTCAGAACTCATGGGCATAATGGAAATCTTATGATTAAGCTCCATGTTGCGCATATGTTCGGGCTTACGTTCAAAAAGCATGCCAAATGGAAGATCAGGTTTATCTTTTACCAAACTGACTGGCACTGTCCCGTCGGAAAGGAACCGCTCATCATTACTCAAGTCCAGACGCTGGGCGGGTTTAATGGGGTAAGAATGGATATCAATGGGCCGATGCTGCATGGGGTGATAACTGATTTCCACACGATTCTCCACCACACCTTTATGCTGCGGGGCATTCATCTTACCAAAATAAGCCATGCATAAAATCGCTGTGTGGGCTGCCAGGGAAATAAAGATGGCTTTAAAAATAAAATTCTCAGTCATTTTTCTTGAGCAATTCCCGCCACAAATAGGCAATAAACCTTAAAGTATCACGCATCGGCTGGATCTTGCTTTTCTCATCACCATAAATAGTTTGTATGGGTACCGAGGCAATTTTGAAACCTTTCTTGCTCGATTTAATCAATATTTCAGTCTCGATTTCAAAGTCATTACTTTCCAGCTTTATATTGCGCAGCACCTTGGTGGCGATCAAACGAAAACCGCACTGGGTATCAGGGATAGATTGATGGCAAAAAACAGAAATAAGCCAAGACATGAAATGGTTGGTGGCAAGCCTTAACATCGGCATACTTTTGGTATCATTCATGCGATTGCCATTCACAATATCAGCGCCGGTTTCCTTGTAACAGTTAACAAAGGCTGACAAATCCGACGGGGAATGTTGACCATCCCCATCCATGGCAATCAAGGCATTGTAGTTGTGCCCCAACACGTAATTAAAACCCATTTTTAAGGCATTACCTTTTCCGCTTTTGGCACCCGTCTTGATAAGGTGCCCACCTGCCTTCTGGGCCATGGAAGCTGTATCATCAACAGACCCATCATCAATGACAATGCAATCATAGCTCAAGGCGCGCACCGCGTGGACCAAAGGCCCTATGGCCTGCGCTTCATTGTGCGCTGGGATGACAACAGCTATTTTCATGATGCCAAAACTCCTTGAATAATAACCACTGTGAAGGGTCTCGTCTGATCTCAGCCTCAATGGTCGGCAAATATTTGTTAAGCAGCTCTTTTGTCAACTCGTCTGGAGGCCTTGCCTGGGTCAAATGCGGCGGATCAATAGGCGGGTAAACACGAATTTGAAAATAATCCCCTTTAGTTCGTATGAAAAAGACCGGGATAATAGGCGCCCCTGACTTGATTGAGAAATACACCGCTCCCTTAGGCATCATGGTAGGCCGGCCCAAAAAATTCATCATCAAACCCTTATGGCCAAAATCCCTGTCAGCCAAAATTGCAACCAGCCGATTTTGTTTCAGGTGCTCCATCACTCGACGGACAGCCACATCTGTCTGGATCACCACGGCCCCAAAAGCTTCGCGTTGGGCATTGAAAAGCGCGTTGACCCGAGGGTCTTTGTGGGCCAAGGCAACCACGGATAAGGGATACCCAATTGAAGGTAAAATAGTCCCTCCCATCTCCCAATTGCCCACATGGGCACTGACCAAAATACCTCCCTTGCCTTTTTGTAAAACCTCATTGAGGTATTCGATATTTTCAAAGCGCACATTATTTTTGATAAACTTGGGGCTTAGGCGCTTGGTCATGGTAAAAAATTCCAGGAGATATTCACCAAAATTACGAAATACCGCACGGACCTGCGAGGCTGGCACTTGGGCCTGCCCTGTCACCACCTTCAAATTCGCTTCAACAGCTTTTCGGTCAATCTTAGATAAATAAAAATGCATGTCACATAAAAACATGACTATGGCATGGCTGACCTTATAAGGCAAGCGATAGGCCAGAAACTTGGCAAGCCTGTAGAGGTGATAATTACCCAAGGTTTCCGGTCCTCAAATCTAAAATTAAATGGGCGATATTTTCGGCGGCCAGAGGTTTACCGTTTTTTAAGGCGGCTTCTTTCATGGCTGCAAGTTTTTTGGGATCATTCAGAAGTTTTTCAATTTCAATTGCAATATGGCGTTTATCATCCACCCTAATGGCAATTCCTTGATTGACTAAGAACTGGGAATTCCGTTCCTCTTGGCCTGGAATCGGGTCAACAATCACCATGGGCAGGCCTTTGGCCAAACATTCGCTGGTCGTCATCCCGCCGGGTTTGCTGACAATCAGTGACGAGACCTCCATGAGTTCATCCACATTATTGGCATAATCATAAAATATAATTTTCTTGTCCGTATGGCGCTGCACCTTTTTGATCCAATGCACCAATTTGACATTGGTGCCGCAGATGACGATCAGCTGCAGGGGGCGCTCCAAACGCACCAGGGATTTGACCGCTTCCTTCATAGGCCCCAAGCCCTGGCCACCGCCCATGATCAATACCGTCGGGATATTTAAATCAAGGCCTAATTTCTGGGCAATATTAGCAACACCCGTTGATTCTGCAAATTTTCGCCGGATAGGGATCCCGAGGGTCTTAATGCTTGCATCAGGCACACCTTCATTCACATAACGTTGACGGGCATCTTCAGAGGGCACCACATAATAATCAACCCCCTCATGCAGCCAATACAAATGCGGTGCGTAATCCGTCAATACACCGATGACCTTGATGGGCAAATTATTCTCTTTTTTATAATCAGCCACCATGCCGCAGGGAAAAGCCTGGGTGCAGACCACCACATCAGGCTTGAATTCATCCATCAAAGGCTTTAATTTCTTATGAGAGGATTTATGGATGGACTGTTTCCATTTTTCAGAAAACTTAATGACCTTAGGATTGTCATAGAGGTATTCCCAAACCTGCGGTACATTTTTGATCACCCCCATGTAAGCCGCATTGATGATTTTCTCCATGACCGGATAGGTGTAACCAAAACCATTAATACTTTTGATTTCACAATCAGGGTCCAAGGCCTTTAAGGACTTAGAAATGGCCACAGCCCCCTGGCGATGCCCGGAGACCGGAGAAATATACATAAGCAAGACACGCATTACTCGATTGTCCCTAAGGTGCTGCCGATTGAAGCTTCACGACCTTCATCGACGGTAATTGATGAAAGTTTTCCACTTTGAGGTGCTTCAATCACAAAGGAAGCTTTATCTGTCACTACTTCACAGACCTCTTGGCCGGCTGTCAGATTATCACCTGGTTTAGCGTGCCAACAGGCCACGGTGGCTTGAGTGATGCCTTCACCCAATTCTGGTAAAATAATATTAATCAAAAGACCTCCCCAACACCCGGTGTTAAAACCGTTTCAACACCGGGTGTTGAATTGGTTAATTATTTCTTTTTTTACATCCTGCATATCAACCGCATGCCCCATTAATTTTTTCATGGAGCTCATGCGTACATCAAGCCCGCAGGGTTTAATCAAATTAAATAGCGAAAGGTCCGTATTCACATTGATCCCTAAGCCATGATAAGTCACCCATTTACGCACACCCACCCCAATGGAAATGATCTTATCCTTCCCCACGAACACGCCCCGTTTTCCAGGAATGCTTATTGCCAATATACCAAAATTCCTCAATAAATCAACCGCAAGTTCTTCCAGTTTTTCCATATAAACTTTCAAGTTCTTGCCCCTCTTATTTAAATTAAATATAGGATAGACCACCAATTGCCCAGGCGCATGCAGGGTCACATCCCCTCCACGGTCAATCCCGACAATTGCAACACCGCGTGCTTCAATATCAGCACGCTGATAAAGCAGGCTGTCAGGATTGGTCATGCGGCCTAAGGTCAATACCGGCGGATGTTCACAAAGAATTAAATGGTCATCCGCACCGGCAATAACATCTTGAACCAAGGCTTTCTGGCGCGCATAGCCTTGGCTGTAGTCTATCAATCCCCAATCTTGGATATTCATGATCTTATAACCAAAAAAGCCGCTGGGATAATCCCAACGGCTTTTGACTCATCTCATCGATGAGAAATCACAGCTTTTTACAAATCGCTTCAGCCATTTGCATGGTGCCCACAGCCGAAGGGTCATTACGGTCATCCTTTAAATCATAGGTGACTGATTTGCCTTCTTTGAGAATAATACGCACCGCATTGTCCAAACGATCAGCAGCCGCATTTTCTTTTAAATGACGCAGCATCCATACAGCGGAAAGAATAATCGCGGTGGGATTGACCTTGTTTTGGCCGGCATATTTAGGCGCTGAGCCGTGCACCGGTTCAAATAAGGCAATCTCATCACCATAATTTGCCCCCGGCGCCACACCCAAACCTCCGACTAGACCCGCACAAAGGTCTGAAACAATGTCCCCGTACAGATTGGGCAAGACCAAACAATCATAAAGAAAAGTATACTGGATCAATTGCATGCACATGTTATCGACAATATTGTCATTAAATTCGATTTTACCTTCATACTCTTTAGCCACTTCTTTGGCGCATTGCAAAAATAACCCGTCGGTGAACTTCATGATATTGGCTTTATGCACAGCGGTCATTTTCTTACGTCCGAGTTTAACGGCCCAATCAAAAGCAAATTTAACAATGCGTTTAGAACCACTTACTGAGATCGGCTTAATGGAAATGGCCGCATCTTGTTTAACTTTCTTGACCGACATCTCATTGATCAAGTTACGCAGGCGGTCACATTCAGGCGTACCTAAGTCAAACTCGATACCCGCGTAGAGATCTTCGGTGTTCTCACGGAAAATCATTAAGTTGACATCCTTGATCGGGGTCTTAGTACCTTCATAGTAAAGACAAGGCCGCACACAAGCAAACAAATCAAGGGATTGACGAAGCTGTACATTCACTGAACGGAAACCTTTACCAATAGGAGTCGTGATAGGGCCTTTGATAGCGGTTTTATTACGGCGAATGGAATCCAAGACTTCATCCGTCAGCGGTTTTCCATGTTTTTGCATCGACTTCTCACCTACTTCATGGACTTCCCAATTGATCTTGACCCCTGTGGCATCCACACACATGCGCATCGCATTCGTGACTTCCGGACCTATACCATCGCCTGGCAATAATGTGACGGTGTGACTCATGGTTCCCTCGCCTTCGTATTATCCTTATTGTCTGTTTTATGGGCCATCAATGTCTTTAATTCATGAACATCGGTAGCTAACTCTAACGCCGTTTGATAACTGATAATTTCTTTTTCCCAAAGCTCCTTCAATGATTTATCAAAGGTACGCATCCCATGTTGCCCACCGGTTTGAATGGCAGAACGCAATTGTTCAACCGCTTTTTCACGGATCATATTACGCACACCAGGAGTGGCAAGCATGATTTCAGGCACCAGGATACGTCCTTTACCTGATACCCTCGGTGCTAATTTTTGTGATATGACCCCCTGCAAGGCTGTTGAGAGCTGCAAGCGCACCTGCTGCTGTTGATAAGGGGGGAAAACGTCAATGATACGTTCAACCGTCTGAGGAGCATCCGGCGTGTGCACTGTGGCTAGGACCAAATGCCCTGTTTCAGCCGCGGTCAAGGCCGTTGAAATAGTCTCCAAATCACGCATTTCACCGACGACAATGACATCAGGGTCCTGGCGCAAACAGCGTTTTAATGCTTCAGCAAAAGAATTGGTATCGCGATAAACTTCACGCTGCTTGATCACAGATTTTTTATTGGAATGAATGTATTCAATAGGGTCTTCGATGCACATGATCATGGCCGCGCGCTCGGTGTTGATCATATTGATCATGGAGGCCAAGGTGGTGGTTTTACCTGTTCCTGTTGGTCCCGTGACCAAAACCAGGCCATTTTGTTTGCGGGCTAAATCGGCAATGATAGGCGGCAGCTGCAGCTCTTCCATGGACGGGATAAACAAAGAAATTCGTCTGAAGGCCGCTTCCACAGATCCGCGCTGCACATGCACATTAACACGAAAACGGTCCATGCCAGAAAGCGCCAAAGAAAAATCTAATTCCTTTTCTTGTTCAAACTTGGCTTTTTGGGCATCCGAAAGCACACCATAAATCATGTTTTGGATTTCATTTCGGGTCAAGGTCTTGGCCGTGTACGGAACAAGGCGCCCGTCAATACGGAAAATAGGGGTAGAATTTTCGGTTAAATGAAGGTCCGAGGCACGCTCTTGGACAGTGGCTAAAAGCAACTCACGTAAAAATGAGGGTTTTTCTTCCATAATGATTAAACCTTTAATTTAGGACTGTGATTGGCAATCCATTTCCCAACCCTAGAAATACCCTCTTCAATGCGGGCCTCAGAGGTGGCAAAACTAAACCTGATATAATTCGGCGCCCCAAAACCATCGCCTGGGATACCAGCAACCTTTATTTCATCCAGCATTTGCTTGGCAATCACCGTGGCATCGCCTACTTTTGAAAAATCACAAAACACATAAAAAGCACCTTCAGGCCGTATATAAGAAAGCTCGTCGATACGGTCTAGACACTGCAGCATCAGATCACGGCGCTTTTTAAAAATCTGGCACATTTGGTCAATGGATTCCGGAGTGGCTTTTAAGGCTTCAAGCGCTGCTGCTTGACTAATGGACGCAGGGTTTGAGGTTGAATGGTCTTGGAACTTTTTTATATATTCCATGATTTCGACATTACCTGCTGCATAACCGATACGCCAACCTGTCATTGAATACGCTTTTGACACCCCATTGACAGTGATTGTCAAATCAAAGATCTCTCGACCAAGGGACGCAATCGAGGTAAATGCATTATTATCATAGATCAGTTTCTCGTAGATTTCATCACTTATCACATAAATCTTGTGGGCCACACAGATTTCAGCAATCTTAGCCAACTCTTCCTTATGATACATAACACCTGTAGGGTTTGAAGGTGAATTGATGATTAAAAGCTTAGTTTTTGGTGTAATGTATTTTTTTAACAATTCAGGCGTTATTTTATAATTGCTGGAAGCATTGGTGGGCACAACCACTGACTTGCCGCCTGCAGCCTTGACCATTTCAGGATAAGAGACCCAGTAAGGCGCTTGGAAAACCACTTCATCCCCGTCGTCGATCAACACCTGGATGATATTAAACAACGAATGTTTGGCCCCGCAAGAAACCACCACTTGATTAGCTTTATAATCAAGGCCGTTGTCTTTCTTAAATTTGGTGACAATCGCTTCCCGTAAATCAAGATTACCAATAGAAGGCGTGTATTTGGTCAATCCCTTCTCAATGGCCCTGATCCCTGCTTGCTTGATAAAATCAGGAGTATCAAAATCCGGCTCACCGGCGCCAAAATTGACCACATCATGGCCTTGGGAGGCCAATTCCTTGGCACGGGCCGTGATGGCGAGTGTGGTTGAACTCAACATCTCCTTGATCCTGCGATTCACATGCAACATTGTTATCTCCTTGTAACTAACACCCGGTGTTGACGCAGTCATCACCGGGTGTTGAGAAGGTTAAATAGCTACAATACAAATATTCGCCCTATTGGCTAAATCAATTGTTTTATCCCCATCAATGATGAGCGTCTTGCCCGCCTCTATGGCAAGGCAGCCTGCTTTCACCGATGCCATGGTTTGGATGGTGCGCGGACCGATCACCGGTACATCAAAACGGTTATCTTGGGCAGGTTTCGATTGCTTCACAATGACCGCACCTTGATGAGCAATTTTGCCGCCACGCGCGATTGTCTGGTCTGTCCCCTCCATGGCTTCGATCGCCACAATCGCTTTATCTTTGACCACCACCGTCTGACCAATATCAATGCCGCCCATGAGCTTGGCAATGGTGGTCCCAAAATCAATGTCTTTTAATTCGACTTCCGAAGGGCCCCGCTTGGTTAACGTACCTTTAGGTGCCAAATATTTTTTCAACAAAAACGTTGAGTCAAGCAGGCTCATCTGTTCTTGGGCCAAACGATCAGCCACTGCTGAAAAAATGGTATCAGCCTTGCGGTCCCGTAAAGCATTGCTCAGCGCTTGGAATTCCTCGTCTAATTTGACCGCAGGATTAAATAAATGATCCTGATTGACCTGGCCTGCCATGATGACCTGGGACACCCCATGATCACGGAAAAAGCCAAAAAGTTTTTTTAATTCACCCACTTTGAAATATTGGAATTTGTCGACGAAAAAATACAACAGCGGCGACGTGTCTCCAAGCACACCTGCTGCGATGATTTTATAACCCTGATCGCGGGCAGCCCTGGCAAAAAGAAAAGGGAATTGCCGGTTTCCCGCGATGAGCCCCATGATTTTTAAATTAGGAGATGCCACGTTTGGATGTTTGGATAAACTCAATGACACGGTGAATTTCAGGCAAACCGTTAAGTTGTTCTTGTACCTGTGAAAGGGCATTGCTGCGGTTTAAACCTGAATTAAATAGGATCTTAAAAGCCCTGTGCAACGCACGTTGGGTGGTCGATGGGATATCCGCCCGCTTGATACCAACAATATTGAGTCCCCGGAGTGTCGCAGGATTTCCATCAACCAGCGAATAAGGAGGAACATCTTGGTTGACCTTGGAACAGCCTCCGATCATGGACAGATAGCCGACACGGGCGTATTGATGAATGCCTGTCAAACCACCGATCACCGCCCGGTCTTCAATGGTAACATGGCCGGAAAGCCCTACATAATTAGCCAACACACAATCATCTCCGATGATACAGTCATGGGCCACATGAGAGCAGGCCATAAATAAATTATTTTTACCAATACGGGTAAAAGCTCCTCCCTCAATGGTCCCTGGATTGACCGTCACAAATTCGCGGAAGATATTATTTTCACCGATGTCTAGAAAAACACGGTCCTTCTTCTGATGTTTGCGGTCCTGTGGGGGTGAGCCAATCACAGCACCACTAAAAAACTGACAGCCACGGCCAATGGTGGTATGGCCTTCCACCACACAATGGGCACCTACGGCCACGTCATCGCCTAAGGTGACCTCACCGCGGACCACCGCATAAGGCCCAATGCTCACGTTTTCACCGAGCTTAACACCGTCTTCTATAATTGCTGTTTCGTGGATTGTATTATTCATCATTTAACTTTTCAAATAATGTGCATCTGTGTATGAAAACATCATGTCAGCCTCAACTGCCACCTCACCATCAACGCGCCCAATACCTTTAACATTGGCCGTGCGTTCGCGGTCACGCAGGATCTCAACCTCCATCAGCAGCTGGTCACCTGGACCTACTACCTTGCGGAATTTCACATCAGAGATAGACATAAACAATGCTACTTTACCATCATGTACGCCGCTGGTCAATACCACAACACCTGCAGTTTGGGCCATGGCTTCAACCATGATCACCCCTGGCATCACCGGCTTTTGGGGGAAATGGCCCTGGAAAAACCCATCATTAGCAGTGACATTTTTGATCCCAATCCCTTTTTTGCCAGGCTCAATCTCAATGACACGGTCAACAAATAAAAATGGATACCTGTGGGGTAGAATTTTCATGATCTCATCAATGCCAAAAACCCGTCCGGTGCCTGTTGGAAGAGCTACATGCGAAGCATTGGAGCTATATTTCTGGCGCTGGGCTTCAATTTTCTTGACCAAGGAACGGTTTAAGGTATGCCCGCTTTTAGTGGCATATACCGCACCTTTGACCTGATAGCCCAACAAATATAAATCACCTACGATATCAAGCACCTTATGGCGCACACATTCATTGGGAAAGCGCAGCGTATTTTCAACGGGCCCAAGAGCTGACATCACCAAGGTATTTAGATAATTCGCACCACGGGCCAATCCATGGGCTTTGATTGTATCGACTTCAGACTCCATGCAAAAGGTACGGGCTCCGGCTAATTCCTTGCAAAAGGACTGCGGATCAATGGTCTGCGAATAAAACTGCGAACGCAAAAGAGGATGATCATAATCCAGTGTATAAGAAATATTAAATTGCTCAGATGGGACCATCACCAGCGTCGATGTTTTATTGGCAACCACAATAGGTTCTTGGATGCTAAAAATTTGCTTTTCTACGGATTGCTCCACACTTCCCGTTTGCTCTAAGGCTTTGACAAACTCAAGACTACTGCCATCTAACCCGGGCATTTCTTCAGCATCGATTTCAATGTTGACATTATCAATACCCAGACCATTTAAAGCAGCCAAGATATGTTCAATGGTATAAACACGAACTCCCTGAAATTCAAGGGCAGTGCAACGGGTCACATTTTCATCCATCACCGCATTAGCCGCGGTCACCTTAATGATCTGTTTGCCAGGCAAATCAGTACGGATAAATGAAATACCCTCATTCTCCAAAGCAGGTTTGAGAATCATCCGGCATGGTTTGCCGCTATGAAGGCCAATACCTGAAAAAGTGATCGGATTCTTTATCGTTTTCTGTTTCATATTGTTTTTTTCTCTAACTCCTCAATACGTTTCTTCAAGTCTTTGATCATTTCCACATACTTATCAAGCCTTTGGATATGGGCGTTGTTTCTTAACGCGTCCTTAAACGGATGCGCTGGGGAGCCGAAAACTTGCTCGCCAGCCTTAAGGGACTTGCTTACTCCGGATTGGGCCAACACAATGGCCCCGTCGCCGATTTCCAAATGCCCAACTAAACCGGTTTGGGCCGCCAATATCACATAATTACCCAATTTCGTACTGCCGGCAATGCCAGACTGTGCCACAATCAAACAGTGTTTACCAATGATAACATTATGGGCAATTTGGACCAAATTATCGATCTTGGTGCCTTCCCCGATAATGGTTTTATCAAAACGCGCACGGTCAATCGTGACATTGGCCCCAATTTCCACATCATCTTCAACCAAAACCGTCCCAACTTGAGGAATTTTAAGATGACGGCCATCGCTGATCACATACCCATAACCATCACTGCCAATCACGGAGCCACTATGGATGATGACCCGGTTACCTAAAACAACCTTCTCACGCAAAACCACATTGGGATAAATGAGACAATCACGTCCCACCTGGGCCCCATGCCCCACATAGGAATTGGCATAAATAACTGAACCCTCGCCAATGACTGCCCCTTCTTCAATCACTGCATGGGCGCCAATGGCGACCTTGGATCCAAGCTTCGCCGTTGCTGCAATCACGGACGTGGGATGAATGCCAGAAGGTTTATAATCAGGCGCGTCTTTAAGAAAATGATTGACCACCTGAGCAAAACTAAGAGAAGGGTTATCCACCCTTATTAGAGTTTTCCCCGGACAATTAATCTGCCGGGGAACAAGGACAACACCTGCCTGGGTGTCAAGAAGCAATGGCTCATATTTGGGGTTGCTTAAAAAAGTCAGCTCATTCTTTTTTGCTTCCTTGATCCCAGAAAAACCACTAATCACTACAGCAGCGTCGCCAGCCAATTCGCCCTTGACCAAACGGGCGATATCAGAAACACTCATCTGCATCAGCGATGAATTATTTACTGCTTTCATTTAAGCTCTTCATGACCTCATCAGTCAGATCAAATTGGGGGTCCCCATAAATCATCACACGGTCATTTAAAATATAGGTATAGCCGTCCTTTTTAGCGACGGTCGAAACCACGCCCTGAATTTGAGTCAGGATTTCACGCACCTTACTATCACGACGGTTAGATAATTCCGTGCGCTTTTCCTTATCGAATTCAATAACGGCATTCTTTTGTTTTTCAATGTCGTCCTGCATCGAAGCCTTTTGAGTATCACTCATCAAAGCCAGCTTGCTTTGCGCATCTTGGATCTTCTGGATCATGGCGTCCCGCTGGCGTGAAAACTCTTCACCTTGAGCTTGTAGTTGGGCATCAAAATCCTTGGTTTCCTGGTAATTATCAAAGACCTTGGCCAAGTCAACATAGCCTATTTTAAGATCAGCGGCAAACCCACGGGCCGTTGTCATTAATGCTAACACCACAACTAAAGCAAACACTTTCAACACTTTCATAGATTCCTCTCCTTGCTGGAC
>Ga0206857_1083_pt1 | contig 21213 bp, 16 predicted proteins | sample Alteio_BWOrgCont_49_FD_152865 | JGI IMG/M metagenome (GOLD analysis project Ga0206857, IMG submission 152865) | Enriched cells from forest soil in Barre Woods Harvard Forest LTER site, Petersham, Massachusetts, United States -... | ecosystem: Environmental > Terrestrial > Soil > Temperate forest >...
GCAATAGATAATTGTTGATAAGCTTGAATAGCCGCAACGATATCTATCGATACTGTTGGCAGCTTTTGAATGCGCCTTATTTCATGAATACGGGATCTTAATAAATTCATTTGCATTTCAAGGACCATGAAAAAAAAACTGAGCCAGGGGTAAACATCAGGCGTTGAAGATCGCAACGTTTTCTGTGTTTGTTGAAGGGCTTTATAGTAGTCAGCCTTATTTTCTTCGATAATATGTTCCAAGGAAATATAAGGAACATAAGCATAATTAAATTTTAAGAGCATAAGAGTTGTTAAAACGCGTGACAATCTACCGTTTCCATCTTGAAAGGGATGGATTGCTAAGAAAATAACAATAAAAATACCAATGATAACCAAAGGATGCCAATCATGTTCCAACATCTTATCATACCATTGAATTAGCTTTTCCATGAGAAGGGGTGTTTCAAAAGGAGAAGCGGTGTCAAAGATAATTGCTTTGAGTTTCCCATCTATAAAAGCGCCAACAGAATTGGTTGTTGTTTTATAAGATCCCCGATGTGCTTCATCCTTTTCACTGAATTTCAGCAGGATTGAGTGAAGTTGTTTGATAAAATTCTCTGTAATATCTATCGTTTCATAATTCTCGAAAATTACATCCATAACATCAGCATAGCCAGCAACTTCCTGTTCATCCCTTGACCGGAAAGAGGTTGTTTCCATGCTTTTTAGAAAAGTTTCAATCTCAGCATCTGTCAAGGTTACGCCCTCAATCCGTGTCGAGGCCCCAATGCTTTCAATGGTTGCTGTATATTTTAGGGAAGATAATCTATCAGGGGACAACAACTGAACTGCTTTCCACGCTCCATTAAATTCATCTATACGGCGAATTTTTGACAAGAGATGTATAGGCAGTGCCAGATGGTCAAATTTAAAGTCAAACATGAGGGAATATCTAATTCTTAATCCATTTATGATCCAATTATAGCCATTTTATCAAGAAATATCCAATTCTTAATCCATTTATGATCCATTTATTTTCGGTTGCTTTCTTCTGAAATATCCTATTCCTTTGGGCTTAAGACTGTGGTACCACCATATTAAAGCAAGAAGAGAGGCAATAAATGAACCGGAAAGCTCCCGGATTTTCCCTAATTGAAATGGCAATTGTTTTGGTCATTGTTGGCCTGGTTGGTGGCATTGCTTTACCTGGCCTCAAAGTTATGGTTGACCGGCAAAAAACCTCAACAACGACCGAGCGTCAGGAAAAAATCCTTTATGCCTTGGCGGGTTATGCTTTACAGCATGGCGCTTTACCCAATGCGGCACGCCCAGAACATCCCTCAGGTGTGGAAGATAAGGCAAGCAAGTTATGCCGTGGGATTGTCCCTTATGCGACCTTAGGGTTGCATGAGTCGTTCGCAAAAGACGGGCATCATCATTGGTTTACCTATGTCGTGGAAAAAGAATATACGAAAAACCCACCTGGTTCTGCTCAAGACCAACAAGAGCGGTCGTTTTGCCGGTTTGTTACGCCTTTTGATAAACCGCCTGAGGAACAGAGCCAACAACCCACCTTGAGAATTACGCTCGACCAGGGACAAGCGGTTCCGGTTGCGGTTGCCGTGATTAGCCATGGACCGGAAGGATGCGGCGCCCCCAATTCCCCCGTCCCCCCTCAAGGGGAAGACGAAGGAAAAAACACGGTCCAAAATACCAATGATATGCCGCTTGTCGACCGGGCTTATAGCAAGGATCCCCAACATCCCTTTTCTCACAAGGTTGTCTGGGTAACAACCTCGAATCTTATGGCTATCTACGGCCGTACGCCTTGCCCATCACCCAAACTACCACCCACAATCCATAGAGGGGGGCCTCAAAAAGGTATCTCCCAGGCTCCCCAAACAGAAGCAGAGCGATTGCCGCAACAACAGCTTCTTGCAGAAGAAGGAGAACGGGTGATTGAGCAACAGGCCGAGGAAAATATAGAACCGCCCCTCATTTTGCGGGGAGGCCCTCAGGAAAAGATGCAAGGCCAAAGGGTCGGTCGGGAGGAATATTAAGGAGTTTCCCCCTCATCAACAAAGGATAGCTGGTGGGCTATCCCTTGTTGGGTGAGTGGTTTTTGAGTATCAACTCCTTGATTAATGTGTTAATTTTCCAGATAACTTAATTCCAGGATGCTCCCCAAAGCAATCTTTCTTCATGTTTTTTAAGGCCTTGCTTGACGAGCCGCCAAGTATTCTCCCATACTGGAGACTTTATACTGCCCCGTAGGTACGTGATGCCACCAGGTACTTTTAGGCATGGCGTGCTTGAAAAACAATATTTTCTAGATTCTCTATTCTGAAAAAAATGGAAAAGAAGGATTTTCGATAATCATTGAACTCTATAGGAGATGCCATTTTAACATAAAACATATTTCCCGGTTATCTAACAAATATAAAAAACAACAATTTATGGTATTGAGGAAAAAAAATCTTAAGCTAGGGCAGGATAATCGTTATGAGCAAAATGGAGTAACGGTCGATTTTTCTCATCCCCCCTACTTCTTCTCCACGAAATTAGCCATTACCTTTTTGATGCCCGCGTGATCAAATTCGATTTCCAGTTGATCGCCGTTGATGGCAACAATACGGCCATAGCCAAATTTCTGATGGAAAACGCGGTCTTGGGGGGAAAAGCCATGATGGTTAGAGGGTAAGGAAATATCCGTGTATTCCCCCTCAATCACATAAGCCCGGCTAGACGCAGCAGGCGTAACCGATGTCGACGCTTGGGCGCCATTCGGTTGAACGAGGGTCACATGTTCCGCTGGCAATTCTTTGATGAAGCGGGAAGGCAACATATGCTGCCATCCCTGATAGGTACGACGGTTGAGGGAAAAGGTAATAATGGCCTGACGTTTGGCACGGGTAATGCCCACGTAGGCCAAACGGCGCTCTTCTTCCAACCCTTCTTGCCCTTTTTCTTCCATGGCCCGGGGATGGGGGAACAAGCTTTCCTCCCACCCCGCCAGAAAGGCTGTATCAAATTCCAATCCTTTTGCGGCATGCAGCGTCATAATGGTAATCATCTCAGTTTGATCCTGCTTGGTTGCATCCATCACCAGGCTGACATGATCCAGGAATTCTTCTAAAGTTTCAAACTCTTCGATGGCACGCACAAGCTCTTTTAAGTTTTCCAGGCGTCCCGGCGCCTCAGGGGATTTATCTTCCCGCCACATGTTGGTATATCCGGATTCATCGAGGATCATCTTGACAACAGCAACGTGTGGTTCGTGTTGAAGTGCACGGCCCCAATGATCCAAGTTCTGGAAGAAGGTGCGTAAAGCCGTGCGAGCGCCGCCGCGGATGGCGTCAGTTTCGCATAGCACCCGGGCAGCTTGGGGAAGGGATACCTGGTTTTCCCGGGCATACTTATGGAGCAATTGCAGGGTTGTCGTCCCAATACCCCGTCTTGGCGTATTGATGATCCTCTCAAAGGACAAGCCGTCATCTGGCTGGACAGTAAGGCGTAAGTAAGCCATGGCGTCGCGGATTTCTTGACGCTCATAGAACCGCAAGCCCCCAATGACCTTATAGGGGATACCGAGGGTTAAGAAACGGTCTTCAAACTCACGAGTTTGGAAACCCGCCCGAACCAGCACAACCATATCAGATAAGGGAATGTGTTGCCGCTGGGCAGCTTCGACTTCATCGCCGATAAAGCGCGCTTCGTCTTCAGAATCCCAAGTTCCCCGAATAAGGACTTTTTCGCCGCCATCGGTTTCTGTCCACAAGGTTTTCCCCAACCGTCCCTGGTTCTTTTCAATCAGCCCAGAAGCCGCCCCCAAAATATGCGTGGTGGAGCGGTAATTTTGCTCAAGTCGGATAACCTTGGCGCCTGGAAAATCTTTTTCAAAGCGCAAAATATTACCGATTTCTGCGCCGCGCCACCCATAAATGGATTGATCATCATCGCCAACGCAACAGATATTATTATGTTGCTGAGCCAGGAGGCGCAACCACAAATATTGCGCAACGTTTGTATCTTGGTACTCGTCCACCATAATATAACGAAATTGATTTTGGTAATTGCGCAAGACATCTGGATGATCTTGAAACAGCTTAATGCAGTAGAGGAGGAGATCGCCAAAGTCAACAGCATTCAAGGTCTGTAGTCGTTCCTGATAAAGGCTGTAGACCCGGTCTAGCCAACCATCTGCTGGCGAAAGTTTCCCCGAAGGCATGGCAAATTCAACGCGATCCTTCTTAGAGCCGATGACAGAGACAACCATGCGCGGCGGGTTCTTGCCATCATCAATGCCTTCAGCTTGGAGAATCTGTTTAACGAGGCGTTGCTGGTCATCCATATTAAGGATTGTAAAATTGGTCTTCAAGCCAACCAATTCCGCATGGCGGCGCAAGATGCGTACAGCGGTGGCGTGGAATGTTCCCAGCCACAGGCCTTCCGTGGGGTGCCCGGCAAGAACACTAACACGCTCCCGCATTTCGGCAGCAGCCTTATTGGTAAACGTTACCGCCAAGATTTGGGAAGGATAAGCCATTCCCCGTGCCAGAATGTGCACCAGGCGGGTGGTGAGAACGCGTGTTTTGCCGGTTCCAGCGCCCGCCAAGATCAGCACAGGGCCATCGATGGCCTCAACGGCCGTACGCTGTTCAGGATTAAGGTCATCCAGGTAAGTCGGCATCATGGGAAGGGAAGCAGCAAAAGAATGGGACACAAGGGGTTCATTTCCAAAAAATTTAATGCTTCCTATTGATAGCAGGAAAGGGGGGAGGACAGCAAGGTTTCGGTTTTATTTTGGGAATTTGTGAAGTCATGGGAAATTTACACTCTTTAAGAACTTGTACCCGCTGCCCCAAAGCTGTTCTTGGACTAGAAAAAGTTAGAACTTGTATATAAACCCTTGCGACAAAAAGTCCGTTGACTTTTAGCAAAATGTGGATGTAATTTGAAAGGATAAGTGAGAGACGTCTATTGTTGTAAACGGGACAGTCTCTAACTTGGGACAAATGCTCGCGAATGGTTCGCAGCATGAAACTAGGCGCAGCCGCGCGGGTTTAAGCGACCCTACACGACTGCTGGCCACAACAAAACTCAAGGAGGAGTTTATATCATGGTTAACGCAAAACTACCGCACGTTGTGCGGATATTCAAGGTGATCTTTCGACAGCGGCCGCAAGGCCGAATATTTATACCTTTCCTTCACAAAACGTGAAGCAGCGGAGCTTTGCCCTCGAGTTTGGGGGCGAAGCTTCTTTTTTCTGGCTGTTGTGGGGAAAGGGGATGGATTAACATGCTTATGGTTTTTTGGCAATAACGTCTTTTCCTAACTTGTCCAGCAACAGCTTCTGCTAGTGAATACGTATTCTAAAGCTCGCTGTGCCCGCCCTCTTAAGGCAAGTGCAGTACTTAACATTAAGGAGAACTAAAAATGCTACTATTAATAAGCGAACAAAAGAACCGTGCCCATATTTTTCAGGATTACAGCGGTTTGTACAATCACATTGAAGCCGGTGAAAAACAAAAGCATGGCCGAAAAGGCAATCACCATAAATCACAAGCTTGGGTTTTTACCCGCCACTCCTATCAACGCATGGCAACTTACCAGGATGCCCTTGCCAAACAAGCAGCCAATGAAAATGACGCTGATAACGGGCAAGAAAAGGGTTGGGATATCCTAGAAATTGTAAGCGGCAATCCTGCAAAACCCGTGTTCATTCCCCTGGTTCATAATTTAGATACCGAACCTTTACAAAAAAATTGGTGTAACCATTACTGCAAAGCCCATGGCCTGAACCTGATTGAAATCATGGATGTTGGAGATTTCAGAAAACTTGGTAGTCTAGGGAGATAAGGTCGTTTCACTGGAGAGGAAACTTACCTTTAACGTGGATTTATGGATTGTTAAAGTTAAAAATTGAGAGGATATCGTCAATTGCGAGCCCCCGAAGGGGGTGTGGCAATCCAGGGACAAAAAGATAACCTTGGTAACAGTCAACAAGCCTTGCCAACATACTTTAGGTTTTCTCCTGCGGCTCCTGGATCGCCACGCGCTTCGCGCCCGCGATGACGGTAACCTGTTTTTCAACTTTTGGTCACAGAACCTATTAAAAAAATAGCTATTCCTTAATTATTAAGCGGCTGGGGCTGCTTGCGCTTTCGGCTCAGCTTCTTTCTTCTCTTCGATCTTGCTGCCATCCATATTGAAAAGCTCGACCGGCGTTTTTTCACGGAATTCTTTGATGGCTTCTTTAGCAAACTTAGAGCCGATTGCCCCTTTCAGTTCATCCTTCACAGCCTCATAAGCTGGAAACGCTGCAGGCCGCTTATCCTGAACAAAGATGACATTATAAGTTGTAATCTTCTTCTTTTCATCTTTTGGATCTGGCAAGGACATTTCAATAGGTGTAGGGACAAGGGTTGCTTTAGACGCATTCTTAATTTTCTCACGGAATGCTTCAGGCAATTCGCCCAACCGCACATACCCCAGATTGCCCCCTGGGATTTTGTTCAAAGATTCAGCATCAGCAACTTCCGCAAATTTAGATATGCCGGACTTTTTAAGATCCCTTATAATTGCGTCAGCCTTTTTCTTATCGGTAACCGTAATCATGCTGATATTGTATTCATCTTCTTTCGGCGCCGATTTCTTAACTTCTTCGTAGGCTTTCTTTAACTCATCATTTGTGGCGCGCTTATCAATTTGCCGATCGAGAAACATTTTTTGCAAAACGCCATTGCGGCATTCACCAACCATTTTCTGGTACTTAGGATCGCTTTCAAGACCAGCCTTCTTCGCCTCAGCCAAAACAATTTGCTCTGTAACAACGCTTTCTAAGACTAAAGGAAAAATATCCTTAAAAGGTGCTTTTTGAAGTTGGGGTGGCAATAGTTGGATTTTGTCTCTAACTTGGCCTAAGATGACCTCAACGATCTTGCCATCAATGGTAATCTTAGCAACCACAATTGTATCAGATGGCTCAGCCGCAACAGGAGATGGTGGAGCACCGGCGTAGCTAATTTGGGGTGCTGTAGCTAAAAGAGTTAATGCAAGTGCAATAGCTCGGGAAGAAATGGATGATTTCATTATAATAGGTTCCTTATTATTCAAATTAATAACACAAAAATGGTGACTTAAGGTAAGCTATAACCATTGAGTCTTTTATAAAATAGAATTACAATGAAAGCAAGGTGCCACTTCAACTGATTGAATTGGGGGTGGGCAATTTCTGCCTAACCATCAACGATTGAATAACTTAATTCACTGAATTTAATAAAAAAATTACAAATTGAGGCTTTATTTATAATGGTATTTGCAACGGCTTTTAGAAAATTATTTGGGTCAGCCAACGATCGTATTGTTAAGAAATATTTTAAAAATACTCATAAAATCAATGCATTAGAGCCAGAAATTGCCCTGCTCTCTGATGAACAATTGCGTGCCCGGACGGATTGGTTCCGGACGCGTCTTGCGAATGGTGAAACCGTAGATGATTTGCTGGTTGAGGCTTTTGCGACAGTCCGTGAGGCAGCAAAACGAACACTTGGCCAACGTCCTTTCGATGTCCAACTTGTTGGCGGCATGGTTCTTCATGATGGCATGATTCCTGAAATGCGTACTGGTGAAGGAAAAACACTGGTTGCAACGCTGCCCGTTTATTTGAATGCTTTGGCAGGAAAAGGTGTTCACTTGGTGACGATTAACGACTATCTGGCTGAACGTGACTCAAAATGGATGGGAAAGATCTATGAGTTTTTAGGTTTAACGGTTGGCTGCATTGTTCATGGATTGGATGATTCTGAACGCCGCGCAGCTTATGCTGCAGATGTAACATACGGTACCAACCATGAATTCGGCTTTGATTATTTACGCGATAATATGAAATTTCGCTTGAGTGAAATGGTTCAGCGTTCCTTTCATTATGGGATTGTCGACGAAGTTGACAGCATTTTAATAGATGAAGCCCGGACACCCCTGATTATTTCAGGGGCGGCAGAAGATTCCTCAGATCTTTATACAAAAATTGATAAATTAATACCTCATCTGGTTGACCAAGATTTTGAGAAGGATGAAAAACAACGCACTGTTACCTTAACAGAATCCGGCGTAGAACGTATTGAGGGGCTCTTGCGGGAACATAACCTTTTGCGGGACGAAGCAACTCTATATGATGTTCATCATATCGGCCTTGTGCATCATGTGAATCAAGCTTTACGTGCCCATAAATTATTTGTTCGTGATGTAGACTACATCGTTAAAAATAAGAAAGTTGTTATTATTGACGAATTTACAGGGCGTATGATGGATGGCCGCCGCTATTCAGAAGGCTTACATCAAGCATTGGAAGCTAAAGAGAAGGTCCCTGTTGAGATGGAGAACCAAACTTTGGCTTCCATTACTTACCAAAATTTCTTCCGTATGTACCCGAAATTGGCTGGTATGACCGGAACAGCGATGACCGATGCGCCTGAATTTGAGGAAATTTATAAGCTCGCAGTCGTTGAAATTCCAACGAATGTTCCCATCCAGCGCCAAGACCACGATGATGAAGTCTACCTGACAGCAAAGGAAAAATATACAGCTGTCGCCAAATTAATTCGGGAATGCCAGGCTCGCCAGCAACCTGTCTTAGTTGGGACAACCAGCATTGAAAAATCAGAGGTTATGTCAGCGTTATTAAAAGCGGAAAAGATACCCCACCAGGTTTTAAACGCCCGCTATCACGAAAAAGAAGCTCTCATCATCGCCGAGGCTGGTTATCCAGGGGCTGTAACCATTGCAACAAACATGGCTGGCCGGGGAACAGATATTAAGCTTGGCGGCAACTTGGATATGCGCATTGAGCAAGAACTTGAAAACATAACAGATCCCCACGAGCGGGAAAAGAAAATCCATAAGATTCGCCAGGAGATTGAGGAAGCACAACGCATCGCAAAGGATGCTGGTGGCCTTTATGTCATTGGGACGGAACGCCACGAAAGCCGCCGCGTTGATAATCAATTGCGGGGACGTTCAGGCCGTCAGGGCGATCCAGGCGCTTCTAAGTTCTTTATTTCCCTTGAGGATGATTTGATGCGGATCTTTGGGTCAGAGCGCCTGGATAGCATGTTACGCAAATTAGGTGTCGAAGAAGGCGAGGCCATATCGCATACATGGATTAGTAAGGCGTTAGAGCGTGCTCAATCCAAAGTTGAGGCTCGAAATTTTGATATTCGCAAACATCTGTTAAAATATGATGATGTCATGAACGACCAGCGTAAGATTATTTACGAGCAACGCCGGGAATTGATGACAGATGAGGATGCACAAGACATGATTCGGGAGATGCGCAGTGACGTAATCAACGATATGGTCAAGGCCCATATCCCAGAGCATGCCCTTGCTGAACAATGGGATTTGCCAGGGTTACACGCCGAAGTTTTACGAATTTTTGGGTCAAATCTTCCCGTTGAAGCCTGGGGGAATGAAGAAAGCATCGCAGAAGCTGAAATGTATGCCCGGATTTCGGAAGCTGTTGAATCCTTCTTTAGGGAAAAAGAGCAAAAGTTTGGAAGCACACTGATGCGTTCAGCAGAAAGAACATTACTGTTACAAACGCTCGACCGCTGCTGGAAAGAGAATTTGCTCATGCTGGATCATTTGCGCCAAGGCATTAATTTACGCGCTTACGCCCAGAGCAACCCACTAAATGAATATAAACGGGAAGCTTTTAATTTATTTAAAGACTTGCTTATTCGTGTACGTGAAGAAACGACAATGGCACTTGCCCATTTTGATTTGCAGACTCCGAGTGAAGATGCCTTTGATTCTGTTCTGACAGAGATGGACTTTTCACGGTTGCGGGAAGAAACACCGAATTGGCTAGAAGCTGAGGAAGAATTGGCTGCATCTCCTGGAACACCTTTCTTTAAGCAAACGCCTCCCATCCCCAATAGGGATTATACACCTGAGCCGGTACGCCGCCCTTCCCCTCAAGAAGCACTTGAAGTTGACCCCCAAGATCCGTCAACTTGGGGGCGTGTTCAAAGGAATCACGCTTGTCCTTGCGGCTCAGGAAAAAAATATAAACATTGCCACGGGCAATTAGAGCAAAGCCAGGAATAATCCGTGGAGGGAATTCAATCGATTTGTGTTTATTGTAGTTCATCCAATCATATTGACCAGGTTTATCAGGATGCTGCAATTGATTTCGGGAAAGAGTTGGCACAAGCAAACTTTAGGCTGATCTATGGCGGAAGCAATGTTGGGCTTATGGGGCTCGTTGCTGATGCAGCGCTTTACCATGGTGGGCAAGTGGTTGGGTTTACGACAAAACATTTGGAAAGTGTGGAAGGAACTCATGAACGCTTAACCGAACTCCATGTTGTCGATACAATGCATACCCGTAAGCTCATGATGTCAACCATGGCAGATGCCTTTGTTATTTTACCAGGGGGGTTTGGGACTTTGGATGAGCTTTTCGAAATCTTAACCTGGCGCCAATTAGGAATGCACAATAAACCTATTATTGTTGGGAACATTAATGGCTATTGGGATCCGCTCAAAGCATTAATCAATCATGTCATTCAACAAAAATTTGCCCGGGAAAATGATATAAACCTTATTACGTTTGCAACAAGCATTTCAGAAATAGCCTCCCTCTTAAAGCATTGCGCAAAATCTCCGATAGATGTTGTTTCTCAATATGTCTAATAATAATTAAGCTTAAATTACTTATCTTTACCAGCCGTTAATAAATACCTTGATATACTTTAATTTACGGGGAATATTAAAGTATTGCGAAATGATCTATGATTGGGTTTTATAAAAAACAAGCCTACACGGCACTTTTTTTGCTACTTCTTGTTAATAACTTCCTTGGTTATCCTGCCATGGTAGCCCTGTCATCACCATCAACCTTTTCTATCATCGCCCTGACTTGGAATGTCGGCAATACAACGGCGAAAGATAAGATAGTTGAAAGCTTTGCTGAAGAAATCGAAAGGCTTGGTAAGCCAGATGCCATAGTTTTAGGGACGCAAGAAGAATTAGCGCGGGAAGGTAAACAAATAAAAGATAAGCTATTACGGGAATTGGGTAAGCAATCCTATACAATTGCAGCCCAAAACTCCTATTCGACGACTGCGGGCGCTAATAATTCTAACAAAACATTGGCTTTAGTAGCTGCTCAAAACACGCCTGTTTCCAAAACAATCAACTTACCGCAAAACCGCAGTTCCCTTACGGTATTTGTCAAAAAAGGAATAACTTTAGCAAATATCAATAAAAGGATTGATTATCCCCCTGGGCAAAAAAAATCAAACAATGCTTTTATTTTAATTGAAGGAATTTTGAAGCGGGAAGCTACCTCTCAATCTTTGCCGATTTCGGTAGCAAGCGTCCATTTAAATTCCCACCATGATAAAATGAGACGAGCCCATGCAACTTATTTCTTTGATAATCAGAAGTTTACAAACATTAACAAAACATATAATAAGATCCTTGGGGAAGCAAAGCGTTTCCACCTGATCATGGGGGACTTTAATGAAAGGGACTACTTGATGAAGGATGGCACAGTTGTTGACCGGGGGTATCTCACAAATTTTCCAGCATACGGATATGATTATGCAGCCAAACAGGAAAAGGAAACCCCCGTTTATGGCACCTATGGGTTTACGAAATTAGGCGATAAAACTCCTGTAACGCTTCCGGATCCTCGGGGACGCAAACATAATGCAAAAGGTGGGTACTTGGATCAAATTGTTATTACTTCAGGAATGCCTATTGAGTCCCCCCCCTCACAATATGGCGCAATTGTCAGCGATGAGGGGGAATTTAAACTGACCTTTAAGCAGAAACTATTTTATGCTGGTTCCGATCACCTGCCAATTTTGCGATCCTTTTTTATTTCATTGCGCAATGATGAGGCTGACAACGAAACTATTGTAAAGCACTATATTAAGAGACGGCTACCAGATTTTTCGGATGAAATTAAGAATTTGCAATTCCTTTTAGATGGAAAAACACTTAAGGGCATCAAGGACAAGGCAAACAAGCTTATATTCTACGACGCCAAAGGGTCAGCAGATGATTTTTTGAAGCAAATTTCTACCCTAGAGCCTTTAACAGATACTTTACACAAGAAAATATTATGGAAAAAATGGGACTTAGAAGGATTGCAAAAGAAAATTAAAATACTTGAAGCAAGAATTGATGGCAGTCATAACCACCAATTTTTGGCAACTGTTTATAATAAAATAACAACTTGCAACCAAAATAGGAATCAGTCCTTAGAGAAAATTGATAACGATAAGGCAGGAATACAATGGTATATTCCCAATGCTTTAAGCCAAGATAGTTTTGAATCTTATAAAAAAACTCTAGAAGATTTGATTGCAGATAAAACTCTTGTGGAAGGTCCTATTATTAAGACTGAAACAACACCTAAAACGAAAGGAACATTGCGATCCCTACTTCCTTCAAGGAAAAAATAGCTGCTTAAGTACCCGTTACTCTATAAATCTCCTCTCCAACCAATGCTTGATAGCAAGCCAACGCCATCAATGCCGCCGTTTCAGCGCGCAAAATGCGCGACCCTAAGCTAATAAAGCGGACAAAGGGAATCTGCTGAAGGCGCTCCATTTCTTGAGAAGAAAACCCCCCTTCTGGCCCGACAGCAAATCCAGCTGCAGCGTGAGGCGCCAAAGATTGTAGGGCTTTGCCAATAGGCATTGCCTGCCCCCGTTCTTGGCAAACAAAAAGAGGGGTCTCAGGATCCCAAGCCGCCAAAGCTTTATCCAACGCCATGAGAGGAGAAAGCTCTGGAACATCAAACCGTTCGCATTGTTGAGTGGCATCAACCAGTGTGGATAACAGGCGGTCGGAATTGAGGCGAGAAATATTGCAACGTTCTGTTGTAACGGGGCATAAACGTCGCACGCCAAGTTCTGTCGCTTTTTCAGCCAAGAACGTCAAGGGATCGTGCTTCAGTAACGCAAAAACCAAAACTACTTCAGGACACAGAACAGCGGAACAGACTTGTTCCCCTATGGTAATATTGATCCCCGTTTTAGCAAGCGATGTAATGGTGGCTGACCATTCTCCCTCCCGCTCATTAAAAACGGTTAGCCGATATCCAACGGTACAGCGCAACACATGACGCAAATAATGGGTTTGCTGGGTTCCCAACGTCAAACTCTGCCCTGTAAAAAGAACGCTCGATTGATAAAGTCGTGGCATCAGCATCTTCCGCTGGATTAAGCTTTTACACTCTTGTGAGATTAGCAAAACCAGAGTAGAGTTTGAACAATAATTAAGGGAGGATCCGATGAGATGCAAAAAACTTCCTGGATTTAGCTTGATTGAGTTGACCCTGGTCCTCATTGTCATTGGTATCTTAGCGGGAGCTATCTTTAAAGGATCCGAGCTTCTCACCTCAGCAAAAATTCGTGCAACTTTAAATGAAATTCATCGCCTGCGTACTGCGGCCATGCTCTACCACGAAACCTATGGGCAATGGCCAGGCAATGACGACCAAGCCCAAAACCGTTTTGGAGAAAGTGTTCAAAATGGCCAAGGAAATGGGATCATTGCTCCCCGTGAAGCTGCTCAATTTTGGGTGCATTTAGGCAAAGCTGGTTATCTTTCAGAAGAAACCCCACCATCCTCAAAACTGGGGGGGAAATTTATGGTAGAAGGAAAACAAGACATCCACCAAAATGTTTTGATTTTAGCAGGAGAAGATAAAGCTGGGCTGTTAACACCCAAACAAGCTGCAGCCCTGAAAGCCGCTGCGGAAGATGGCAATCCTTCAACAGGACAAATTCAAGTGACCGAAGGAGAAGGTACCCAAGCTGGCAAATGCGTTCGCCACGGTGTGTTTAATTTAGAGACAAAAACACCTGCATGCATTCTTGTCGTGACATTGAATTAGGGAGCGTGCTATTCTGGTAATATTGATCTAATCAAAGTAGGAAAAGAAAAAATGTCATCTCTGATGCAAACAACAGATTCAAGTTTTGCCAAGGACGTTTTACAGTCGGATGTTCCGGTTATCGTTGATTTTTGGGCAGAATGGTGTGGTCCCTGTCGTATGATTGCCCCTATCCTTGAGGAAGTTGCCAAAGAAATGGGCCCTAAAATTAAAATCGTCAAACTGAATATTGATGAGAATCCATCAACACCTGCCCAGTTAGGAGTTCGCAGCATTCCAACTTTGGCTCTGTTCAAGGATGGAAAAGCCGTTTCCACAAAAATAGGTGTTCTTCCCAAAAGTAAATTAGTTGAGTGGGTGAGTACGTCACTTTAAGAGAGTTGGCGATTTCCCTCTTTGAAAAAATGCTTTCAAAGGTTTAAACCGGCTGTTAAAACGCAAATAGAGCTGTTGCGTAATTCCTGTTAATCCTAAGCTAATCATAACGGTAAGAGCCGCATGAAGCAGCAACTTGTTAATGGAGGGATGGCTTTTCGGACTTGTGATGGTTATAGCCATAAAATCTAAGCCTACCCACAAAAATACCCCTAAAATAAAGACAAGAAGGAGCCTACGCCCATAACGCCACCATCGGCGAAAGGGGCATTGCCATGATTTGGCAAAAAAATCGTTATTCCATGGATCTGGATTGTGGGCCATCTACTTTTCTACTTTACTTCTTCATCATTGAGAGGGGTGGAAACCTAAATACCTAACTTTGAGAATGAAGCAAAAAAATTAATAAATGGTTAGAAGTCTAGAAGCTTAGAATAAGCCAATTCAGAATTGAAAAAATGGGTTCTATTTTGGGTCTTGATAAAAAATTGATTCATGACAACAAGTTTCTGCTATAGTAATAGATAGTATAATTTGCACTAAAGCTTAAAATTGGAGGATGAAGTTGAATACAGTCTCGCTATCAAAGGATAGTATCCCCATTGCAGAATTTAAAGCCCATGCAGATCAATGGTTAAAAAGACTCCACGAATCCCATACGCCTGTTGTTTTAACACAAGATGGCAAACCTGCTGCTGTCCTGATTTCTCCTGAAGATTTCGATTGTTTTTCAGAAAAGCAAAGGTTTATTGAGTCAACTTTAAGAGGGTTGATAGACGCAGAAACTGGCCGGGTTTACAAAACGGAAGCATTAATGTCCTTGATTGACGAAAAATGAGATCAAGATGCAAATATTGTGGACCCATAATGGACTCCAGGATATTAAAAAGGTTAAAAATTATATCCAAAATGAGGCTTCTTCCCAAGTTGCAGTAAAATTCGTGGAAGAACTCATAAAGAAAACCGAAATTTTAAAAGAATTTCCTCAAAGTGGGCGTATTGTTCCTGAATTTGGCCTGCCATTTATTAGGGAACTTATCGAAAAAAGATATCGTATCGTATACCGTGTTTCGCAAGGTAAAGTCGAAATCCTAACCATTTTTCAAGGAAAAAAACTCTTGCCTAAAATTTTACAAGAATGATTTTTTCTGTATGCTAAGTTTGGTTTAATTAAAAAAAATGGCTGATTTCTTGCTTCCTAGGCCTTACCATCCATCCTCCACCTCCCACCATGCGCCGGCCAAGGTTAACTTGATGCTGCATGTGGTCGGACGGATGGCGGATGGCTATCATCATCTTCAATCCCTGGTTGCTTTTGTGCCCATGGGGGACCAGATTACCGTTAAAAAATCTCATGCCCTTCGCGTAACAGCAGATGGCCCTTTTGCGGAGCAATTGCCTTTGGGGGATGATAATATCGTCACAACCGCTGCCCATTGGCTGGCGAAAATGTACCCAAGCATTGATCAAGCAGACATCCATTTGACGAAGAACTTGCCAGTTTCTTCCGGTATTGGAGGAGGATCAAGTGATGCGGCCGCAACGGTTGCGGCCCTTTTGGACTTATACGGCATTTCTTTGTCCCTGAAGGAACAAAAGCACCTTATCCTTGCATCTGGCACGTTAGGCGCTGATGTTCCCTTATGCCTTGCCCATCAATTTGGACACGGATCCTTGATGTGGGTCGATGGTTCCGGACGTGAGTCCCTTCCCGTTTACCTCAATCACCAGTTGCCAGGTATCATGGTTTTGGTAAATCCAGGAAAGCCCATTTCAACCCAAACAATTTTTCAACAAATTACCCCCCCTTATACATCCTCTCAGGCGTGCCCGCCCTTTTTGGCAACAGATATTCTCGCCTATTTAAAAGCGCAGAAAAATGACCTGATGGAACCAGCGATACGCCAAGAACCCAGTATTGGTGAGATCATCGAAATTTTACAGACCTCCCCTGGGTGTACCCTTGCCCGCATGTCAGGCAGCGGCGCAACGTGCTTTGGATTGTTTGGGAAAACACAGCAAGCCTTGGTAGCATTGGCGCATATCCAAAAACACTTACCACAAGCATGGAGTATCATTGCTCCTAAAGGATAGCTTTTTCGCTGAAACTTTCTTACCTGTCTTCTATTTTTATCTTGCAAGTTAGCAAAAAATTCTGTTATATATGAAAGCCCCCATATGAAAGCAATGCTTTATTGAAATGACAAATCTAAATATGAAATCGGTTCCTTTTTTTTCAACAACGGATATTGAACATGATTTTGAGGCAACGCTCTTTGCTCAAGGGCTAGCTAACCAGAAAGAAGGCCAGGTAATCCGTCTTGACATCGGTCATAATAAGCAAGGGGATTGGAAGATTACATCGACTGTTATGGAATCAGGCTCCGTACCCCAGCATACCGATATTATCGTAACTTTTGCCAATGGAGCATTTTCCGTTGATGGTTTTTGTTCTTGCCCAATGGATCACAATTGTGTGCATGTAGCAGCTTCGTTAATCGAAGCAACTGCCCAATATGCCAGCAATGGCTTAAATGTGCCCAAAATTGAAACGACGACAGAAATTCCCTCCCCTATCTTTCAGATTATGGTTAATGAGGTTCGCTTTAAAGTACGCCCCTGGTCGATCACTCAAATCAAGAAGCAATTTGTAGCAAACCTATCTTTTGTTTATGAAAGAGGGCAGGTTCCCTTAGGGCAAATGATTGAAAATACCCCTTTTCCAAGGAACAAGGAAGCAGAAGAAAAAATTCTTCATCATCCTTTATTAAAGCAATGGAAGAAGCTGGAAGATTTCGCTCATCAAATTGATCCCCATACTTTAGAAATAGGCAACTTAATTCTTGATACCAACATACCAGCGTCTGATGAAAAGCTTATTCAAATGGCTATGAAGATGGCAAATGACATCTTTCCCAAGCTTCAAAAGGCAGGGTGGCAAATTGAAATTGATCCAAGCTTTCCTTTTCGCTCTGTCGAAAATATTGGCGAGTGGTATGCAATGGTTAACCATAACCCCTCTCCGGGTACCGATTGGTTTGACTTGGAAATGGGGGTCGAAATTGATGGGAAACGGGTTAATATTTTGCCGCACATCATTCGGCTTTTGCGGGATCCCCATGTTCGCTCCACCATTAACAATGATAAACTGACAGATAAGAAATTTGTCTACGCTCAATTAGATGATTCCCGTTATTTACCGATACCTGCCCAAAAGATTCAATTTATTACCAGAACCCTTCTTGAATTACATGATTTTGACACCTTAACCAAAGAGGGGCGCTTGCGCCTTGCAAGCTGGCAGTCGGCCCAATTGGCAGAACTGGAGCAAGCTTTGGCTGCAACCCAATTACGCTGGTTTGGGTCGCCCCAATTACGCGAATTAGGAAAAAAACTTCGCAATTTCAAGATGATTGAAAAAGCACCACTTCCCATAACATTTGCGAGTGCTTTGCGGCCTTATCAAGAAGACGGGGTCAATTGGCTTCAGTTTTTAAGAGATCATAATCTGAATGGTATCCTGGCCGATGATATGGGTTTGGGGAAAACCATACAAGCCCTTGCCCATATTATGATTGAAAAAGAAAGTGGGCGGATGCAAACACCTGTCCTGGTTGTCGCCCCAACAAGCTTAATGACTAACTGGAAATCTGAAGCGACCCGCTTCGCTCCCTCTTTGAAAGTTCTTATTCTTCAAGGCAATGAACGCAAAGAAAATTTTGACCGCATTGCAGATCATGACCTCATCCTAACAACCTATCCATTGCTTGCGCGTGATAAGGATATCCTCTTAAGCCACGTGTACCATCTTCTGATTCTGGACGAGGCCCAGGTAATCAAAAATCCAAATACAATGGCGCATCGTATTGTTCAGCAATTGCGGGCACACCATCGCTTGTGCCTGACAGGTACGCCTATGGAAAATCATTTAGGGGAGCTGTGGTCTTTGTTCCACTTCTTGATGCCAGGATTTTTAGGGGACTCTAAGAAATTCGCACAAACCTACCGGAAACCAATTGAAAAGGAACAAGATGTGGCACGCCAGCAAGCCTTAACGCGTCGCGTCCGTCCCTTTATGCTGCGCCGTACAAAAGAAGAAGTCGTTTCTGAACTGCCGCCGAAAACAGAGATCATTCAGCACATTGAATTATTGCCAACTCAGCGGGATCTTTATGAATCCGTCCGTTTGGCTATGCATGCTAAGATTCAGGCAGAAATTGAAGAAAAGGGGCTCAGGCGCAGCCAAATTGTCATCCTGGATGCGCTTTTGAAAATGCGGCAGGTTTGTTGCGACCCGCGTTTGCTCAAACTTGACGCAGCCAAAGGAATCACAGAATCTGCCAAGCTTCAATTCCTCATCGACACGTTGCCAGAAATGATTGAGGAAAACCGCAAAATTCTCTTGTTTTCCCAGTTTACAAGTATGCTGGCGCTCATTGAAAGAGAACTTCATAAGCTCAACATTCCTTATGTGATCTTAACCGGTCAAACAAAAGACCGCCAAACACCCATTGATGCATTTCAAGCTGGCAAAGTTCCCTTGTTCTTAATCAGCTTGAAAGCGGGTGGCACTGGACTTAACTTGACAGCTGCAGATACGGTTATCCATTATGATCCGTGGTGGAACCCGGCTGTGGAAAATCAAGCGACCGATCGGGCTTACCGTATTGGGCAAGCAAAGCCTGTGTTTGTTTATAAGCTTGTAACAGTTGGGACAGTTGAAGAAAAAATTCTCGAGATGCAACAGCATAAAGCAAATCTCTTTGAGGGTGTCTTCAAAAATGGCAACATGAGCAGTGCCGCCATTACCTCAGAATCTTTAGAATCGTTGTTTGAGTCTTTGCCATTGTGATACGGGTAGCCTTGCTGGCTATTTTTAAACTGAGGTTGCCGGTTGTCTATTTTTCGTAAATTTTCCCATCTGTTTGATGCACCACCACCTTATGAGCAAGTCATCGGCAAGCCTTGCGACCATCCTGGGTGCGGGGAAACTGGGACATACCGGGCGCCAAAATCGCGGCACCATTTAGAATCCTGCTTAAATGACTGGTATTGGTTTTGTTTGATCCACATCCGGGCATACAACGCCCAATGGAACTATTATACCCATATGTCAGAAGCTGAAATTGAGCGTGAACGCCGTGCAGACATGACTTGGCAACGGCCAACCTGGGCTTTAGGGGAGGCGGGGTTAAATGCTAAATTCCAAGATCCCTTCGACCTTTTTACGGATTCCCAGAATCAACGGCACACCCCTTCAGGAGATATTTTCCCGCCCCTGTCAGCAGAGGCTAAGGCGCTCAACACTCTGGAGTTATCTTACCCATTTTCCGAAGAAAGTTTACGGAAGAAATACCGGGAGCTGGTCAAGAAACATCATCCTGATGCCAATGGCGGTACCCCAGAATCCGAAGAGGCCATTAAGCGCATTAATGAAGCTTACCGGTTGCTGAAAGGGTTTGGGCAATGATAAATAATTTAAAGATCTAACCTCATGGGCAATCATTAGGGCTGATCCCTGTTTGTGACTGTGTTTTACCACAGGTAGACCAGCCCTAACTCTTGCATCTAGTGCGTTATTTTTTCAGCAAAATTCCTAATATCACCGATACGACCTGGATCCAAGGTTGCGTTTGCACTTTGGTTGGTACGATGCATTTGATGGTATGTTAAAGGCTCGTTCCCTACTTTAATCTTTATCCGCGATCCTGCTGCCTGGGCAATCGATCCCTCATGAGAAGCCGCAATCTTGTAAAGCCCTTTTACAGAAACGTTCTTTTTATTCAAAGGATCCATGAAATACGCTATGTATTGTTCTTGCCGCTTCTTCGCAACCTCTGGGTCTCGCTGTTCTAATTCTTCAACTACATGCTCAAAACGCGCTTCCCCTTCACGCTCTTGTTCTTCCACAACAACTCTACCTTCAGCATACTGTTGTTTCACGGAGCGAGCACCTTCGATATCACCAGAGAGAAGTTTTGTTGCAATGAGCCTGGCTTCCTTTTCATCAATACGAGAGCGGTTGAGTAAAAGGCGCCAAGCTGAAGATGCATGAGGATAACCCTGGTTCTCAGCTTGAATCATGAAATTTCTTGCTTCTTGTCTAAGAGCGTGTTGAGCATTACCTTCAGCCTCTAAACTTGTCTGATACAACAACAAACTGTAAATATACTGGGCAATGTGCAATCCTTCTTCAGCAAGCCTTTGAAACGTTAAAAGAGCCTCCTTGAAATCGTCTTCTTGCCCACATTCCAACTGAATAGTTGCTTGTGTAAAAGCAACTTCAGCAGTTTGAGGGATTTTTTCTAGAATTTTCTTAGCCTGTTGAACGTCCTTCTCACCACATATCCCTTGTAACAGATAAAGCGCATATTGGTAGCTTGCATTGGGATCTCCCAATTCAGAGCCTACTTTATAGTAGCCAAATGCACGTTCATCGTCCTTTTCCACAAACTTGCCATTTTGATAAAGAGCGCCCAAATTATTAGCAGCAAGCTCATCCTTCATTTCAAGTGCTTTTTCATATAGTTCGATGGCTTTCTTGCCATTCTTGACCAAAGAACCAAAACCCATCTCATGGAGATATCCAAGGTTTGTTATTGATCTTAATATATCTTGGGAGCGCTCATAATAATCCCTTGCTGTGTCATAATTTTGCTCAACGCCGCACTCTCCCTTTTCATAAAGGCATCCCAAAATATGAAGTGCGAAGGTAATATTTTTTTCCGCTGCTTCTTCCAATAACTTTACGGCTCTTTTACTATTCTTAGGCAGGATATCGCGGTAACCTTCTATTAAAAACCGGCCAAACCAAGCTTTGATAAGGGGAGAGTGTGTAAATTGCTGTTCTAGGCACTCAATGAGGAGCGTTGCCTCGTCTTCTGGTAAAGAATCCCTCTGGTTGATAACTTCTTGAATCCAGCATCGCTGCGCTTCTT
>Ga0206857_1084_pt1 | contig 21180 bp, 22 predicted proteins | sample Alteio_BWOrgCont_49_FD_152865 | JGI IMG/M metagenome (GOLD analysis project Ga0206857, IMG submission 152865) | Enriched cells from forest soil in Barre Woods Harvard Forest LTER site, Petersham, Massachusetts, United States -... | ecosystem: Environmental > Terrestrial > Soil > Temperate forest >...
CGGCGAACATCGCAGGAGTTAATTCCAAATTTAACGTACTGGTTGCTAACACCTCATCAGCATATCAAACACCCATCTCAGCCTCACTAGAAGATGATGAGTTTGGTTCGGCGGGTTATTCTTCAAGTGCACCTAACGGACTTCCTTTGGATGGTACAGGTATTTGGATGGATGATATCACCTCTCTTAGTCTCCAATCTGTTTATGTTAACTCTGCCAATAATTCATCTTCCGCTATCAAGATGACGGCGCAAAAAGATGCCAATAACAATTACATTATTACTAACGATACTCTTTACATGGATGATTTTAGGGAGGAGCCTAATGGGCTCGCTGCAGGCCAGACCCTACATGCGATTGACATAGAACCAGGGGTTGATACCCAACATGGCTTTATTAGTGGTGTATTAGATGCAGCAGGGACAAATGGTTCCTACATCTATCTTCCGGTCGGAGCAAAGATGGATAGTTACAAGGTCAATGCGGGTATTGGGAATGCCTTTCCATTAATAGCTGGTGATATTGACTCCAATGGTAATCAGCAAGTAGGCGTGGTTGTTAATTCTGAGTTTAACGCTCCAGGTGTGGCGGGTTTCTTGGGAGCGGGTTCAGAGGCTAATAAATTGATTGCGTATTACGGCAAACCCTGGACCTATCCTCCAGGAGCCTTTGCTTCGATCATCAATGGTGATAGCGATGTGTTAGGGCCAGGCGTAACCTTGACCTCAATTGATTCAAACAATGGAGGAGGTGGCGGTTTAATTTATCAAAACACTGGAGCTAATGTTGCTCCTGGCCAAAACCGCGATTACACCGTTGCTTTTCCAACAGCTTTAAATAATCCAACACATACCGTGGTTAATTGTGAGGTCATTGACACTAATTCTCCGCCATGCTTGGTCAAGTTTGGGGTAGGGGCTAAGACAGCCAATGGAATTACCGTGACCGTCAAAAATACGTGCACAGTCCAGGCTACTGGCACCATTAACTGCACGGAAATTTCTCAATGAGGTGTTCCACATGAACGGCTCATTTAAATATAAATTTCAGGTTTGGCTCACCATCGTAGTTGTCGTATTATTTTTTGGAATTCCAAGCCGGGCTGCTTATGCCCAGTGTACGCCTCCTGCCACTGCGCAAATTTATACCCGCTGTCCGGAGCCTTCAGCAACGGTGCTTCATGCCAAAGATGCAACCTTTTGTGCCAAGGGGGATGGACAAACTGACGATACCAATGCGCTTCAAAGTTTTTTTAATGCGGTGTTGGAGTGCCGTATTCCGGGTGAGATTGATTCAGGAGACTTTCTCGTGACCAAGTCTTTGTATGTGCAAGGCCAAGGCCCTACTCCTAATACATGGGATGTGGCTGCTCAAATTTATGGTAATGGTCCTGGTACTAGAATTATTGGAACAGTGCCGAATTATGCGGTGCTTGACCTGACGAATTTTAATTATGGAAAATTATCGGATATGACCATTATCGCTAATCCGCCTTCAGTAGCAGCCATGTTTATGGGAGTGCCTGCAGGCACTCCGACCTGCGTTAATGGGACCTGCAATTATTCTGCTACCTCAGGGGGGACCATTGTCTTAAGGGATATCACGGCGGTGGCCTATGCCCCTGCGGTTGCGGCCCTAGTGGATGCTGGGGCAGATGCCCCTACCTTTGATCGTGTGAATTTAACCGGGCCCATAGCCATGGCTCTTACTGCAACCGATCCGCTCGGGGTCCAATCGGAGTACAATACGCTTCTGATTGCCCAAACTCCTGATCCGTACCAAAATGGGACTTCTTACAAAATTATTGATTCTAGCCTTACCGCAACAGCATCTACGGCGCTTTTGATTAATGGGATGGACGCTGTTAGGGTTAAGTCTAGTCAATTGATCAATACAGGCACATCATCTTCAGCGATTAAGGTTACCTCCGACTATAATCCCACCACAGGAACCTATGTCCAACGTGGCGATGCCTTGTTTCTTTCAGGGGTTGTGCAAAAGGTTATTAATGATACATCTAGCAATATATATTTCGTCGATCTCGGGTCCGGCACGAATACCCAGCACGGCGATATCCAAGCCATTCCTGCTGCTCAGGATACGGCTATTTTTCATATACCTAGCACGTCGTCCATCAATACGTATGACATTAACGTAGGCAGTAATATTTATTCTTCCTTGGTTGTCGGTGATGTTGATTCGAGTGGCAATCAATCGGTAGGCGCTCTGATCAATTCAGTGGTCAGTTCTCCCTCAGCAGGGGATCTTGGCACCAGTTCAAGCTCAAACACCATCATGACCGGTCAGGAGAATGAGGTCATGCCTCAAACAACTACTTCATCGACATCATCTCCCCCTACGACCAAAGGTCCGCTTCAATTTAGGCCGATGATGGGCAGATTATCAAGTCAGGTACAAACTGCTGGTATAGCTTCCAGCGAGCCACAGGCAAGTCCAATGATCGGAAAACCAGTGTTGTATAATCAAAAACAATGGAGCGCACCATCGGGCTCAATGAGTCAGATGCAAAATCTTTCAAATAATATATTTGGTCCTGGGGTCATATTTACCTCCCTAACTCCTAGCACTGGGTTGAATTATCAGATTTGGCCGGTGACCGTTGGTCCGGGGCAAAATCTGACCCAGACCTTTAGTTGGACAATTTCTGAGAATAATCCATCGGGAGCCGTGTACAAGTGCGATGTGATTGATTCGGTGGCGCCTTCGGCCTTGATCGATAATGGTATGGGAGGTGTTACCAGCAGTGGCTTTACCATGAACATTACCAATACCGATACGGTCAACACCCATACGGGCGAAGTTGATTGTACGGCCATTTCTCAATAAATCTTCGATCTCCCAGAATATTTGACTTTCCCTTCATCACCGTTAGAATATCCGGATGGTCTTTTTTTCTTGTTTACTGTCCACGGCACTTTTGGTATTTTCCTTTCCTAAAGTAGATTTTTTTCCGTTGGCATGGGTGGCCTTGGTGCCGCTATTAATCGTGTTAGATGGCCAGAGGCCGTGGCGTGCTTTTCGTCGGGCCTATCTGGTTGGTTTTATATTTTTTGCCCTAATTGTGGGCTGGTTGGTTAATGTCACCTGGATTGGTGCCATTTGCATGTTTGCTTTCCTTGCTTTGTATTTTGGGATTTTTGGCCTGTTGTTTGTGTATTTCCAACCTTTGCCGCTTCTTCTACGAATATTGGTTTTATCAAGTGCTTGGTCGGCTCTAGAATTTATCCGGGACCATTTATTCTCAGGTTTTGGTTGGGGCATGCTGGGGTATTCTCAATATAAAAATCTTTACCTCATCCAAATTGCAGATATTGTTGGTGTCTATGGGATTTCATTTTTAATTGTTTTTGTTAATTTAGTGCTTTTTGAAATATGGAAGGCCCGACGGATTTTGTTTGCCCCTACGATGACTGTGGGCGGGATGCTGCTTTTTGTTTTCGGTTATGGCGCTTTTGTTTTGCATCATCATGCCGTGAGGCCGACGGTACGGATAGGCCTGGTGCAACCTAATATTTCCCTGGCTGAGGATTGGGATGATAGTAAAAAAGATTTGATTGTAGAGGGGACCTTAAAATTAACCAGGACCTTTAAAGGCCAGGGTTTGGATTTGATTATTTGGCCTGAGACCTCTTTGCCTGGTGTGATTGATGACTCTCCGGAATTGGTTAATCAAATTCAGGCAACAGCTCGGGATCTCAATACACCGATCATGATTGGTTCCATTGCCCAAGAGGGCCAGTCTTATTATAATTCTGCTTTTTTCATTGATGCCCAAGGACATCTGAGGGGGCATTATGATAAGATTCATCTGGTGCCTTTTGGTGAATACCTGCCATTACGTCCGGTTTTGGGGTGGATTAATAAAATTATTGAAATCGATGATTTTACTTTTGGGAGCCATTACAAGGTTTTTTCACTGTCACCCCAAAAGAATTTTGCTGTATTGATCTGTTATGAAGATACCTTGAGCGGTTTGCGTCGCCGTTTTGTCAGTGGGGGAGCCAATTTTCTTGTAAACATGACCAATGATGCCTGGTTCAAAGATACCAAGGAACCGTACATGCACTTGGCAAATGCGGTTTTGGGTTGTGTGGAGAGTCACCGGTCCCTAGCGCGGGCGGCCAATACGGGGGTCAGTGCCTTGGTTGATCCCTGGGGACATATCATCTCCACCGTCAGCGACGGAAATGGTAAAAATACCTTTGTTGAGGGTACGACCTGGGGTGAGGTGCCGTTAAATGGCGAAAAGACTTTCTATACAAAGTATGGAGATATTTTTACATATTTTTGTTTTTTGTGTATATTAGTGGCAGCAATCCGAAGAAAGCAATCTTAATACCAGGAGTATCTATGGCCAAGAAGATTTTACTTGTTGATGATGATCCAGGCATCCACTTAATCACCGTGCCTATATTGAGCAGGGCAGGGTATTTGGCGATCTCTGCCAAAACCGGCGAACAGGCCTTACAGTTAGCACTCAATGAGCGTCCTAATTTAATTATTTTAGATGTGATCATGCCTGGCATCAAGGGTCGTGATTTATGCAGGAAAATAAAATCTTACGAGGTTTTAAGAGATATTGCAGTGATTTTTCTAACCGCCAAAGACTCTGAGGATGACATTAAGGCTGAGTTAGAAGCCGGAGCGGTTGCCCACCTGACCAAACCTGTCGATCCCGCAGAATTATTAAAGACCATTGAAGAAATTGTAGGAAAGTAATCATGTTTAAGGATGCAAAGAAAAATTTTGAGAGAATGATTGTGCGCTGGGCGTTTTATTTTTTTTCCTGGCTCTTTCGTGTCCTTCCTTATTCAGCTATTCAATTCATGACGCCAGGGCTTTTGTCCATTGCTTATTTTATCCTGCGACGGATGCGCAATGCCGCTATGAGCACCTTGTCCATTGCCTTTGGCAATGAGAAAAGTAAGGTTGAACTGCGGAAGATTTGTAAGGATTGTTTTTACAAGGCTGGCCGAGGGGCCATTGAAATAGGTGCTTTTACAGCCAGGCCCTATTTGATCAAGGAAAGTTTTTCTTTCGAGGCCAATTCGCAGGAAAATTTAGAGGCTGCCATGGCTGAAGGCAAGGGTGTCATTGGTATTTCAGCCCATTTTGGTAATTTCCCCCTCATGCTTCTTTATTTGGCCCAGATGGGATATCCCACTAATGCCATTATCCGCCCCAGCCGGGATGAAATTATTGAAAAGCATTTTCAAGCCTCACGTGCTAGTTTGGGCCTGAAGACCGTTCATAGTTATCCCCGAGAGGCCTGTGTGGCCCAGTCCCTCAAAGCCTTGCGTGATAAAGAATTACTGGTGGTGTTACTTGACCAAAATACAGGCAGTAAATCTGGTGTGTATGTGGATTTTTTTGGCCAGAAGGCAGGAACAGCGACAGGGCCTATTATCTTTGCCATGCGCACAGGGGCTCCTTTCTTGCCAATATTCACCTTACGTAATGAGAATAACGGTAATCACACCTTGGTTATTGAGAAACATTTTTATTTAGAGCAAAAGGCGACGGACCAAGAGACTATCCAATACAATGTGCAAAAGATCACTAATATGATCGAAGGGTATATCCGCAAATATCCCACCGAATGGGGATGGATGCATCGCCGCTGGAAAAGCCGCCCGCCAAGTGCTGTTTCTAAAGAGAACCAAGCGAGGATGAATGTGGCGTAAGACAACTTTTTTTATGGTAGGCCTGCTGATGACCACCTTAGGGATGACCGTGGTCTTGCAGCAATGGGGGGCCATTGTCCTGGTTTTCAAAGCCTTCATCGGGCCCATCCTGGCGGTTGCCGGAATAGTGATTTTATTTGCCGCAAGCTTAAACAAAGATGATTAGATTAGTGATTTTTGATTTAGATGGAACGTTGGTCAATGCGTATCCCGCGGTAAGCCGGAGTGTCAACTATACCCTTCGGACCTTAGGGTTTTCTCTTCGAACGCATGATGAGATCAAACGCAGTGTGGGCGGAGGTGATCGCAAGCTCATGGCCCATTTTATCGGTGAAGCTCAAGCTGATCGTGCCATTGCTATTTACCGTTCGCATCATACAAAAGCTTTGCAGGCACAAGGTGGAGTAAAATTATTGCCTGGTGCCCTAGGGGCCTTGAAATTTTTAAAAAAGTGTGGCGTTAAACTGGCCATTGCCAGTAATCGTCCGACCAAATTTACGCGCATTATTCTAAAAAAACTGAATATCTTGGAATTCTTTGATATGGTGCTTTGTGCTGATCGTGCGCCTAAGCCCAAACCCTATCCCGACATTCTCTGGGCCATTACCAAGCGCTTGAAAGTCAAAAAGCCAGAAGCGCTTTATGTCGGTGATATGACCATTGATATCAATTGTGGCCGAAGGGCGGGGATTCGAGTGGTAGCTGTCAATACAGGCTCCAGCACCACGAAAGAATTAAATGATTTGAAACCTTGGGGCTTTATCGATAAAATGGGTAGGTTGAAATCAATCATTATTAAAGCAAAGGAATTAACATGAGCAAAAGATTACGTAAGGGTAAATTAAACTGGCGTTCCAAGAAAGCTAATCATGGAGCTAAGCCCGGTAAAGGTTAAGACGATTTAGAGATATGAGATATTCCAACAAACTCTTTTCGATTCTATTAGCAGCCCTGCTTTGCGTACCTTTAAGCGGCTGTGTATTTTTAGTTGTCGGCGGTGTTGGAGCGCTGGGCGGTTATGCGGTCAGTCGCGATACTTTTGAAGGGGTCAGCAGCAAAGGCCAGGAAGAATTAGAGAGTGCAGCCCATAAGGTCTTGTCCATCATGGGGACCATCATCGATGAAGAGCCTAAGGAAGGTGAAATTCAAGCCATTGTTGATGGTACGCATGTCACTGTTGATGTTATCCAGGTGAATTTAACCACCAGCAAACTTCGTGTTAAAGCCCGCAAGGATTTCCTGCCGCGCATTGCTGTAGCCCAGGAGGTTTACACCAAGATCATGAATCAGCTGGAATAAGTAACCAAGCCCCGTGCGAGCGGGGGTCTAAAAGGAGAAGTGAAATGGCAGTTAAAGTAGGTATTAATGGTTTTGGCCGTATTGGTCGTTTGGTCTTTCAGGCCATTTGTGATCAAGGGCTTTTGGGGAAAGAAATCGATGTGGTCGCGGTTGTGGACGTGGCAACCGATGCAGAATATTTTGCCTATCAGCTTAAATATGATTCCGTGCATGGCCGGTTTAAACATCAGGTCACCACTGAAAAGAGTGATGCGTCAAAGCCGGAAGCTGATATCATTGTTGTCAACGGGCACAAGGTCAAATGTGTGGCTGCAACCAAGACACCAGCCGAGCTTCCATGGAAGGCCTTAGGCGTTGAGTTGGTCATTGAATCAACCGGACTTTTCACCGAAAGCGAAAAAGCAGCAGGCCATCTGCAAGCAGGTGCTAAAAAAGTCATTATTTCAGCTCCAGCTAAAGGCGATGTGAAGACCATTGTCATGGGTGTGAACGAGCAAGAATATGATGCTGCTAAGCACAATATTATTTCTAATGCTTCATGCACCACTAACTGCTTGGCCCCGCTCGTGCATGTTCTTATTAAAGAAGGTATTGGCATTGAAACTGGTTTGATGACCACCATCCATGCTTATACCGCCACTCAAAAAACCGTCGACGGTCCTTCAAAGAAGGATTGGCGCGGCGGTCGTGCAGCGGCCATCAATACCATTCCTTCAACCACTGGTGCTGCCAAGGCTGTTGGCGAGGTTTTACCAGTGACCAAGGGTAAATTGACAGGCATGTCATTCCGTGTTGCAACTGCGGATGTATCGGTCGTTGATTTGACCTTCCGTTCAGTGAAAGACACCTCCATTGAAGAAATCGATGCCCTGATGAAAAAAGCTTCTGAAACCTATCTCAAGGGCTATTTGGGATATTGCAATGAAGAATTGGTGTCAACTGATTTCATCCATGATCCACGTTCTTCTATCTACGATTCATTGGCAACCACCCAGAATAATCTTAAAGGTGAGAAGCGTTTCTTTAAGGTTGTTTCATGGTATGACAACGAATGGGGTTATAGCAATAGAGTCGTAGACTTAGTTCGTTATATCTCTAAGAAATAGAAGGAGTTATGATTAGAAAGGCAAAATTATAAAGTTAAAACAACCAACAGTTTCGGTTGTTGACAACCAACAGTTTCGCTAATTCAAATCTGATATCTCTCAAAAGGCCAGTTACGCTAATAACGTAGCTGGCTTTTTTATTGTATGGTGTGTATTAGTCTTGAGGGAGGACTTACGCCAGAATCTATATACAGAGTCTGTATTAGCACTACCATTTAGAGAGTGCTAAAACATTTCTTGACAAAAATTATTTTCGGGTATATCTTGGGCCTTAATGCATCGGAAAAAGACGGATATATAAAAAAGAAAAGGCGACGAAAGGTTCACGGCCCTTCATCGCCTGAGCGAATTATTAAACCAACGACGGCTAAAACTCGCTTTTGAAGTATTAATTATATACAGACGTCGCTTTCCTGCAAGAAGAAATTCTTTAATGAGGGCAGCGTCTTTTTTTGTTACCGCGCCCTTAAAAACATAGGGGGGAGCATGGCTTATGATGGATTAGAAGTTGATATGATTAGCTTGGGGAACGCTGATTCAATTTTGGTGACTCAGTGGGGATATCCTACAGGGGCCTGCCGAGTTCTCATTGATGGCGGTAAATCAGGAGATGCCGATAAAGTTTTAGCGTTCTTGGCTCAACACAAAGTATCTTATTTGGATCATATTATTTGCTCACATCCACATGAAGACCATGGCGGGGGTCTTGTTGATCTAATCAAGAGCAAAGAGATTAGTTTTGGCGAGATATGGATGCATCTGCCATGGCGCCATATTGATGAGCTTAAACTAAATGTTTATTTAGGGCTTGGTTCTAATTCAGCCAAGAAAATTGTAAGTATCGTTAATAAATCTCTTGAAACTACCCGTGAAATTGAATCCGCAGCCAAAGCAAAGGGTAAAATTGTCTATGAACCATTCCAAGGAAAGAAAATTGGATTTTTGCATGTCTTGGGCCCAAGACAAGAATTTTATGAGCAGCTGTTGATGGATTTTACGGATCTCGAAAAACTTTCCAAGATGGAAGAATCAATGAAACAATATCAAAATAGGGTTCTGCTTGAAGATATTTATGAAAATTCACCACAGATGTTCAACGCTAGTTCTGGGCTAGGCGAAGCACCTACTGAGCCTGAAAACAATAGCTCAACTGTTTTGTGGACACGACATAATACAGATCAATTGTTATTTACTGCAGACGCGGGGGTAGAGGCGCTGATGGAGGTTAAAAACTCTTACCCTTTGATTGGAAATTTAAGTTGGATGCAGATCCCGCACCATGGCAGCCGAAGAAATATCAATGAAGAACTCATCAATTTTTTTAAGCCAAAAACAGCTTTTGTCTCAGCGGATGGAACCAAAAAGCATCCACGACGAGCTGTAGTGGATGCTTTTAAAAAAGTTGGCACGGCTGTCTACAGCACACATTACCCTTCCAGTACCAATAAATGGTTCCATTTAGGAGCGGTTCCTTTGCGTCCAGATTATTCCAATGCAATCCCTCTTTATGATGCTGAAGGTAGAGCGGCATTGATCGGAGGGGTATGAAGCGTTCCTTAGCTTATTTGTTTTTTGTATTGTTGGTTTATATTGGATACGGATGGTATTTAATCTTTAATCGAACGCCTCTAACTAATAGTCCCATGGAGAATTTTGTTTATTGTGGTCTTTGCGGCGGAGTTGGGGGCGTGACATATTGTTTAAGAGGAATTTATCTCAATGCCTGTGTGCGTAATAATTGGAGTAATTCTTGGTTGCCATGGTATTTCATCAGGCCTATAGTTAGCTTTATTTGTGGTGTGGTCAGTTATCTATTTCTTAAGACGGGCCTTATCCTACTTGAGGCAAAACAGTCCGACACCACTTCTAATCTTGCTCTCTATGCTTTGGCATTTATAGCCGGGCTTAATGTTGATAAGTTTATTGAAAAGATTGAAGGCATCGCCGAGGCAACATGGGGTATTAAGAAAAGTCGCGCAAGTAACAACGATTAAAAGGGAGATCGATATGCCAGAAATGGTTTGTAGAAAATGTAGGGAGAAGAAGATTGAAGTACCAATGAATTTATTTAAACAACATGATGGTATTTGTAATGAGTGTAGAGAAAAGGAAAAAATAGAAAAAAATGGTAAATAATGAGAGCATCTTTAGAATTTTGCCGATAGCGATTAGTATTCTTTCTTTATTTGTTGCTGCCCTTGCTTTGGGATGGAATATATACAGAGATCTGGTCTTAAAGCCCCGACTCAGGGTGCGATTCTCTGTCAGTAAAGTGGCTATGCAGGGTGTAGATGAACATCCTACTTTTCTTAGGTTATCGGCTACAAATTGGGGGCCTGGGGCGACAGTGTGTAATATGATTGTTTATAAATATCGTCCATGGTTTGGTTTCTTGAAATGGAACAAGGAGCAGGGGGTTATTCTGTATGATTACAGCAATCGTTTAAACGAGAAATTACCTAAAAAAATGGAAGTGGGAGATGTAATGGATCAATTATTAAAATATGAAGCCGATTCAATTCTAAGCCAGAAAGTCACCCATATTGGTTTTGTTGATTCTTTTGGAAACGAACACTACGCCCCCCTGAAAGATATTAAAGAAGCTAAGATTCAATTCAAAAAAGATTTTAATACCTAATTCTGTACGTCGGATTATTCTGCTTAGGTAGTGGATTTTGGGTGCTTTCGGTTTATAAATTATAAATCAGACAACAAATTGATGCGAATTCTGAGAAGGATTGATTAGACTTAAAGATTAAAGGATACAGCTTTATAGACACTTTATTCGTTCGTTGGACTTTTCTTGGTTTCGATGTTATATTAAAAACGAATGGCTAAGATTTCTAAAATATTGATGTCCTCATTACTGACCGTAAGCATGTTCGTTGCGACTGTCATCTGTTGCTGCATTGGGTCGGGAGTCATGGCTCATTTTCATAAGCCTGCCATGTGCTGTGAGAAGCAAAATCCTTCTCACCAAGATTCCCCCCCAATGGGGTCATGCCAAAGCCATTTAACCAGTGCAGAATTTTCACATGCCCAAACAATTTTAACGATACCTGCAGCGATAAGTTTTTCTCATGCTATTTCGTTAGGTACGCATCATGCAGATTTTTTAGCCTCTTTTCCTAAGGTCTATTCCCGAGGTAGTCCGCCGTTAATTATCAGTAACGTCCCGATTTATATTCAAATCCGTAGCCTCCGTATTTAATTTCCTCTAAATAGAAAGTTTCTGTTTGTTATGCGAAGAGTTTCTCTTTGCATTTAATTGTCTATTTAGGGGAAATTTTATGAAAACAAGAGACATTATTTTCATCATAGTTTTGGCAGCGATAGTAACAGGAAGCTGGTTAATTTTTAAAAGTCCATCCACCAACACTGTGCAAGGGCAGAGTCATCAAGGGGCGTATTATTGTCCTATGCATCCTTGGATCAAAAGTGATAAGCCCGGTGTTTGTCCTATTTGTGGGATGGCTTTAGTTCCTGGGCATAATCATAGTCAGGAGGGCAGCAATGCTTCCTAAGTTAATTGAATTTTCAGCCCGGAATAAATTTTTGGTGATGATCTGTGTTGCTGCGGCTCTGGCGGTGGCGATTTGGTCTATCCAGCATATTTCTTTAGACGCCATCCCTGATCTGTCTGATTCGCAAGTGATTGTTTATTCCCAATGGGACAAAAGTCCCAACATCATGGAAGATCAGGTGACCCATCCGATTGTTTCTTCTTTATTAGGTATCCCAGGGGTCAAAGCTATCCGAGGATTTTCTGATGTGGGGGTTTCTTATATTTACGTCATTTTTAAGGACGGGACTGATATTACCGCAGACCGCAGCCAGCTGTCGGAATACTTGAATAGAGTCCTGCCTCATTTGCCTAAAGGGGTTAAAACCCAATTAGGGCCGGACGCCACGGGTGTTGGATGGATTTTTCAATATGCCCTTGTAGATAAGAGTGGTAAACATGATTTGCAGCAATTGCGCAGTTTCCAGGATCATAATCTACGTAATGCTTTGCAAAGCGTTCCAGGCGTTGCGGAGGTGGCTTCCATTGGTGGTTATGGGACACAATCCACAGTCAGCGGCGTATCTGATTTAGATGGCCAGGGTGATGTGGTCGTGGGTACGGTTATCATGCGTTTTGGAGAAAATGCTTTGAACGTCATCAATAGTGTCAAAGCGAAACTCCAAGAGGTCAAGAAATCCTTACCTGATGGTGTTGAAATTAAGATTACCTATGACCGATCACAACTGATCGAACGTGCCATTGCCAATTTACGCCACCAGCTGATAGAAGAAATGCTCGTTGTGAGCCTGGTGATTTTATTGTTTCTCTGGCATTTTCCGTCAGCCTTTATTCCTATCATCACGATCCCCATTGCCGTCATCCTGTCTTTTATACCGATGTTAGGCATGAAATTAACGTCCAATATTATGTCCTTGGCAGGGATTGCTATTTCGATGGGAGTGTTGGTCGATGGAGCGATTGTGCAAATGGAAAATGTTTATAAGCATCTGGAACGCTGGGAAGCAGGGGGACGAAAAGAAGATCCTCAAGAGATTTGTTTAAAGGCTTTAAAGGAAGTGGGGCCAGCCGTATTTTTTTCGTTGTTGGTCATTGCTGTTTCATTTTTTCCCATATTTACACTTTTAGACCAAGAAGGTCGTTTGTTTAAACCGTTGGCTTGGTCTAAAACTTTTTCCATGGCCATTGCCGCGATTTTGGTTGTAACTCTTAATCCGGCGCTTCGTATGTGGCTTTTGCGGTTTAAGACTAAATATTATTCTGAGGTAGAACATCCCATAAGCCGCGTCCTATTTCATCTTTACAATCCCGTCTGCCGATTCGTTTTGACATATCCCAAACATGTTATTGCCGCAGCGGTAGCACTGTTCTTGGCCACCATTCCGGTCTATTTGAAATTGGGATCAGAATTTATGCCGCCGTTATGGGAGGGTGATATTTTATATATGCCTGTCACGACACCTGATATTTCAGTGCCCGCGGCCATGAAATTATTACAGAGCGAGGATAAGATCATTAAGAGCTTTCCAGAAGTAGAGCGTGTATGGGGCAAGGCTGGGCGTATAGACAGCTCAACAGATCCAGCCCCGCTGTCTATGATGGAAACCACCATCCTTCTTAAACCAGAAAGCCAGTGGCCTGGGCACATTTCCCACGAAGAACTCATTAATCAATTGGATGGCGCATTACAGATTCCAGGCAGCACCAATGCTTGGACCATGCCCATTAAAAATCGTATTGATATGCAATCGACTGGAATACGTACTCCCATTGGAATTAAAATTTTCGGTCATGATATCAAGACGATTGAGCGTATTGGGATTCAAGTAGAAAAAATCGTTAAAGATATTCCAGGAACCAGGAACGTTTACGCAGAGCGTACTGGTTTAGGTCAATCCATGCTGCGTGATGAAAACGGGCTTTTGGCAGGTTATGTTTATGTGGATGTAGCAGGGCGGGACATAGGGAGTTATGTTGATGAAGCCAAAAAAGCCGTTGATGAAAATTTACAACTGCCCCAAGGTTATCAACTGCGTTGGAGCGGTCAGTATGAAAACATGCTCCGTGTCCGTGATCGATTGAAAGTTGTTTTACCGTTGACTATTTTCATCATCACTATTCTCTTGTATATGAACACTAAATCCATGGTTCAGACAGGTATTGTACTTTTGTCTGTACCGTTTTCATTGATTGGTGCTGTTTGGTTATTGTATGCGCTTGGCTATAACGTTTCTCTCGCGGTATGGGTAGGGATGATTGCGCTTATGGGGCTTGATGCTGAAACAGGCGTGTTGTTACTTTTGTTTATGGAATTGTCATATAAAGAGGCAAAGGCCCGCAATCAAATGAACACGGACCGACAATTAAAGGAGGCCATCATTCAGGGGGCTGTCCGACGCCTGCGCCCTAAATTGATGACAGTCGCAGCTGCTTTTGTTGGGCTTTTACCCATCATGTGGTCAATAGGTGCAGGATCAGATGTGATGAAACGTATCGCGGCACCTATGGTCGGTGGGTTGATCACATCATTCTTGCTTGGTCTTTTGGTTTATCCAGCAATCTATTATCTCTGGAAATCAAAATTTGAATTAAAAGGAAAACTCAAATAGATTAACTAAATACAAGGAGGCTGTATGAACAGAGTCGCATCTTTAATATTAGGAGTTTTTTTGCTGGGGTCAGGATTAGTTTTTGCCCAACAATCAACGGCACCGGAATCAATGCAATCATCGGTGCAGCCGGTAGATGCTGGTAATAAATTTTGTCCTGTTTCTGGAAGGCCGATTGGAATAATGGGACCTGGCGTTCAAGAGGTGTATAATAATAAAATATACCATCTTTGCTGTGGCGGATGTATCAGTACCTTTGAGAGTGACCCTGAAAAGTACAGTAAAATTGCCGAAGCGCAAGCAGCACAAAATACAACGAATGGACAATAAAATGTTTAACAAAATAAAAAATTTTTTCAGTTCTCCAACTTTTAAATCATGGTTTTTGGGGTCCTCGGGTTATTTTATGTCAGGAGCCACATGTCCCTATTGTGGAAAGCCCGGATGCCCGGCTGGTATAGGTATAGGGGTAATGATAGGCGGCACTTTTGCCTTACTTGGCAGAGGAATCATTAAGTTAAGAGATCATTTTAGGAATAAAATGGTTCTTAAATAAAAAGATAGCTTTGTCTGGGGAGATTAATTTATGGAAAAAATAATGACTCGATGGAATTTACTGAGCGATATAACAATGGTCAAAGAAAATCGGGAGGCCATTGGGAAGGCATGGCCATTATTTCTCTTTTTAATTTTTCATACCAATAGGTCCAATAAACTTATTACTACCTATGCAGAACTAAAAGAAAAGATGAATGAAAGTCCAAATACTCTTAAACATTGGCGAGAACATTTGGTAAGAAATAAAGTGGTACAAGTTGTTAAAGGGCGCTCATCAATGAGCTTTATCTTTCTTCAGCCATATGAGTCTCTAGTCACGTGTGAGCAAGACGATTGGGCAGCAGTGAGGATTAAAACAGATCCTAAAGTTAAAAGGGTCTTGGATAAACTATCCAGTCATGATAATATATCTTTGTTACCATTAATTGTAGAATTGTCAGCCAAGGTTCATAAACTTGAGAAAAGCGTAGCTACCTGACATTCTCAACTATAATTATTGCAGTAGATTAGAGAAGTATCAGAAATGGTAAAGGTATCATTATTGGCCGTTGTTGATTGATATGTGTATCAGAATAGGTCTCACTCGAGCTGTTTAGCCAAAATGTTTTGGTATGACAACGAATGGGGTTACAGTAATCGCGTCGTCGATCTCGTGCGGTATATCTCTAAGAAATAGAAGGGGTTATGAGAAAGATAGTATGAATGCAGGACAGCAGTAACATTCATACAACCCGAAAGTCTACTTTCTCACAACCTGAAAGTCTACAAAATCAGTTTAGTATCCTTATGAAAGGCCAGTTACGCTAATAACGTAGCTGGCTTTTTTACTGTAGAGAAGAAATTTTGGCAGAGTATATAAATATAGGGTAAACTTGCACTATGCCATGGAATTTAAATATCAAACGCCTTATAGCGGTAGGGCTTGTCTTTTCATTTTTAGCAAGTTCCTTACAACCATCCTATGCTCAAACGAGCTTTAGCCTGCCGCAACCTGGGCAAATGCTAAGTTTAAGCAAATCCTATAAACCCGTTGTAATGCGTGGTATTAAAATTGACCCTGCTAATCCATTTCGTTTTAATTTCCTGGTAGATGAAGGCGATACCCGCCTCAATGACCAAGATTTTAAAGATGAAGCCCAAAAGGTCATCAAATATTTTTTGACCTCATTAACAATCCCTGATGATGACCTTTGGGTGAATCTCTCCCCATACGAAAAAGACCGCACCATTCCTCAAGAGTTCGGCCAAACTGAAATGGGCCTTGACCTGCTGGCTCAAGATTACATCCTCAAACAAATTACCGCCTCACTTATCTACCCTGAAAATGAAATAGGCAAGAAGTTTTGGGAGAAGGTTTACAAGCTGGCCCAAGAAAAATATGGGTTAACTAACATCCCGATTAACACCTTCAATAAAGTTTGGATTGTGCCTGACCATGCGACCGTTTATCAGCATCAAGGTACAGCGTTTGTTTTGAACTACCATTTGAAGGTCATGCTTGAACAAGATTATCTTGCTTTGGATAAGAACAAGATTGACCAATCCGATAAAAAAGAAATTAGTTCGTTGTCTTCACAAGTTGTTCGTTCAATCGTATTGCCTGAACTTGAAAAAGAAGTTAATAGCGGTAAAAATTTTGCTTCTTTACGACAAGTTTTCTATTCGTTGATTTTGGCTACTTGGTATAAGACGAAAGTAAAACAAGCCATTTTGAATCGAGTCTATGCAGATAAAGAGAAGGTCGCAGGTATTTTAGTAGACGACCCACAAGCTAAAGCGAAAATTTACCGGCAATACCTTCAAGCATTCAAGAAAGGTGTTTTCAACTACATTAAGGATGATTTGAATAGAGTTACAAATGAAACGATACCAAGAAAGTATTTTTCGGGAGGAGTGCTTGGGCATATTGACCCTGCTATTATTGCTTATGCACCACAAGTTCAATCTGGTGCTTTATATGGTATGCGTTTGAGGAATGTTTCAGGCGAAGTGGTCCTAATCAATGGGAAGAAAGTAATGCCAGACCAAGCAATGAATAATCGTCTCGAAAAGCCAAGTGTTGCTCAACTTAGAAATAATCAGGAACTATTTGACGCATGGTCAGAAGGCCCTAAAGCAATCAATGATTTGGTCTTCCAAGCCCGTAAACTTGGCTTTGAAGGAGGTATTTTGAAGCTCACAGGAGAATCGTATCGTTTAAAGCCATTTCAAGGAAGTTTAGAACATATGGAATGGGGGCCGCCGTTATTTAAAAAATATGTTCATCCTATTTTGATTAGCACAGGATGGTGGCATCCTGATATGCCAGGGGAGATTTGGCGTAATGTCATGCACCATGCAAATTCCGATGCTGTTTTTATGTGGAGAGAATCAGAACAAGGATATGAAGGTATCATGTTTGATTATGGGCCTGGGATTGTTGACAGGCAAGGAAAACCAGTAGAAAACATTAAAGGTGTTTTGGAATATCGTCGAAGCTATGGAAATTCAAAAGGTGATGGAGTGGGTGCTTGGCTTTATGGTAAGTATTCTTATTTGACACGTTTAATATCAGTTAATGGCGGTTATATTCGTGTTGTGGATAAAAAACCTGGTTATTTTACAGAAGAATCAAACACAAGAGACGTTGGTAAGATGCTCACGCAAACAGATGTGAAATACACAGGAAATTTTCATGGGGTGATTGTCCATGTTTTTGTGCCTTTTAACAAGGATGAGTATAAGGGAAGTCTTTCCGCTGTGACAGAGCAAGATGTTTTAGGGATTGTTAATACTGAACAAGCATCCACTTTAGAAAGAGATCAAATTTGGCGACAGAATCCATCAAATGAAGTTTTAAATTTATCTGGTAATGACGTAGGACGGCCTGTAGAAATTACAGTCCATGTTTCTTCTCGTAAGAATACCGAAGTAAAAATTGTTGGAAAATTAAAAGGCTATTCCGATAATCCAAAAGGCTATTACTCAAGCAGTGGAGAACCTTTTCGTGCCCATTTTGAAATTCAAACTATGGAAGATACGGCAGGTGTGATGGCTGGGAATAGGAATGAAATTTTTTATTCACAAGTACGAAAACTCAAATTTGCTAACTATGAAGTAGAGGTACATTCTGAAAATGATGTTAAGCTATTTATGAAACATTATAGAGATACTAATTATCGTTGGGACATTCCCATTGAGGTTACGTATGAAACTCAATACGATGCCGGGGAATTAAAACGTCTTAAAGGCACTATACAAGAATTACCTTCTCCTGAGAATCAAGGGTCATTAAAAATAAAAAGCAAGAGTAAAAAATTGGTTATTGGTATAAATCGGATTAAAGAATTTAAATTCATAGATGAGGCGATGGTGGGACAGAAAATTACTTTTTCAGGTAATGTTCATGGAACCATTCCTGATGAACAGAGGGTAAGCAATACAGGGGGTATCGACTTCACTTCAAAACGGTACAAGATTATGGTAACTGGTGATGGGCAGGAAATACAAATGAACCTTAATTCAATCGGCATTCGAGATTTGAAATTTGATGGTGTCAAGTTTCACATTGACAAGGTATTACCAGTTAATGACCCACAAAATTATTTGTTGAGTTCATCTGTTAATTAAGATTATTCTCTGAAGATTTTGACATCCGTATTTAGGCAATTTTCTGCAGGTTCCAAAATTATTTGATTATTATTTATTTTAAGGTAGAGTGACTTCATGGAAAAGATAATGACCCGGTGGAATTTATTGCAGGACATAACCATGGCCAAGGATACGCGTCAGGCCATTGGCAAAGCGTGGCCACTTTTTCTTTTCCTAGCTTTTAATATGAAGAAGACCAATAAATTCATTACGAATTATGCGGAATTGAAAGAAAAATTACAGATAAGCATCAACACTCTTAAGGATTGGAGAGATCATTTAGTTCAGAATAAAGTGGTTCAGGTATTTAAAGGGAATGGATCGATGTCATTTGTTTTTTTGTCACCTTATGATTCTTTGGTAACTTGTGAACAAGATGATTGGGCAGCGGTCAGGATAAAGACGGATGCTAAGGTCAAAAGGGTCTTGGATAAATTATCGAGCCATGATAATATGTCTTTGTTGCCGTTGATAGTTGAGTTGTCAGCAAAAGTCAATAAGCTTGAAAAGAAAGCAGAATCATTTTGAGTAAAGAAACTCACTTTAAAGATAAAGACGGCAAGACGTTTATCCTTTCACCGACGGGTTACGAGCATATTAGACGTGAACACTGTATAGATGATCCGGTTGAATTTATCAAAGATACGCTTTTAGATCCATTTGCCATTGTTGAAGACAAATCAAAACATGATCGCTGGATATACCATAAAGATTTCAGACGCAACTTATATAAAGTAGTTGTAGTTTCTCTAACTGATAAACGGATCAAAACAGCGTTTATCAGCGATTCAGTCAAAGGAGGTAAGATTATATGGCTAAGCAAAAAACTGATCGGTTAACAGTCTCTTACGATAAAGACGCCGATGTGCTTTATATTACCGAGGGGAAGCCACGAGAAGCCATTGGTGAAATGATGGATGATGGTATTATTGTTCGCCGTGATTCTAAAACAAAAGAGATAGTTGGCTTTACCATTGTGGATTTCACAGAACATTTTTCCAATGATAAGCCGCAGTCTATACCACTTAAAGCACAGTTCTCAGCAGTTGGTAGATAAATCATGTTCAATATTAATAAAGCCATTAAGGATTCAGGTTTATCGAGAGTGGAAGCTGCTCGATTACAAAAAGAGATTAAGAAAGATTATCCTCATGATTCAATGCTATATGAATTGCATATTATTCGGGCTTTAAGAGCGGAGAAACTGAAGAAAAATGGGGTTTCGCACAGAACAAAATAAGTTACCAAATGGTAATTTATTGATAGCAAAAATGTTGCTGAAAGATCAAATTAACAGTAAAAAAGACCCAAAATTCGTGTAATCAATTTTCCCCGTGGTATGACAATGAATGGGGTTATTCTAACCGTGTTGTTGATTTAGTTCGTTATATCAGCAAAAAGTAAAATTAAATCGGACAGATATGAAAATAAAAAGGGGACACTTTAAAGTGTCCCCTTTTTTATGATCGTATCAATTGGATGGATTTTATTCAGCGTATAAAAGTGTAGCCCTGGAGCGCCATTTTTAAGGAGTTCCCGGCTTTGTTGCACACAAAATTTAATGCCTGCCTCAAGGGTTTTTTCTTTATCTTCCGCAATGGTTTTAAAAATTTCGTGCACTTCTTGAGGGATAGTGGCCCCGCATAGCGACGTAAAACGGACCAAGGCAGGATAATCCGTGATAGGCAGAATGCCGGGGATCACAGGGACAGTAACCCCAAGTTTTTTTAGACGGGCGACATAATCAAAGTAATCTCGATTATTAAAGAATAATTGGGTGATGACAAAGTTGGCGCCATGGTCAATTTTGTTCTTTAAATATTCCGCATCCAATTGACGGTCAGGGCATAAGAGATGCCCTTCAGGGAAACCTGCTACACCAATACTAAAGTAATCCCCAAAATACTTGCGGATAAAAGCCACCAATTCCCAACTGTATTTAAAATTATTCTCACCAGGTGTCCAGTCAGGATTATTTTTTGGCGGATCACCACGTAAGGCCAGGACATTGCTGATCCCACGCGCTTTCATATTGCTTAAGATACTCTTGATTTCATCCTTGGTATGCAGGACACAGGTCAAATGGGCCACTGCAGGAACATGATATTTTTGTTGGATATGTTCCACAATGTCCAGGGTTTTTTCCCGGCTGCCGCCACCAGCACCATAGGTGCAGGAGATGAAATCAGGTTTTAGGCCGCAAAGTGCCTCAATGGTGTTCAGAAGCTTTGCATAACCCTCATCAGTCTTTGGCGGAAAAAGCTCAAAGGAAAGGGTAGGTTTTAGCTTGTTAAAACATTCAGCAATTTTTTTCATAAGCCGGCATTATAACTTAATCTAATTTTTTATGGGGTAATTTTTGATTGAGCCATAAACCTATAGTAATCAGGTACAAAGGGGAAATGGGCAAGGCGTAACGGGTAAGCACACAGACAAAGATGAAGAAAAAAATATAAATAAGAATCATTGCCCCTATTAGGCAGGCAAAGGGTGGGCTTTTTTGGGTTACGATCTGCAACCATAAGAAAAAAACAGCGACGAAGCTGGCCAAAGACATCAGTAGTCGCAGGCCATTATTAAATATTTTGATACTATAAATTTTTGACAGCCATTCGGGGTAAGCAACAAATCCGATTTTAGTTGATTCCCAAAAAAACATTTTAAATGCTTCAATCGAGGAAATTAAAATATATTGAAAGGGCTTTTGTCTCACCTTTTGGATGGCCAGATGAATGAGGGTTGCGTCAGTT
>Ga0206857_1085_pt1 | contig 21092 bp, 3 predicted proteins | sample Alteio_BWOrgCont_49_FD_152865 | JGI IMG/M metagenome (GOLD analysis project Ga0206857, IMG submission 152865) | Enriched cells from forest soil in Barre Woods Harvard Forest LTER site, Petersham, Massachusetts, United States -... | ecosystem: Environmental > Terrestrial > Soil > Temperate forest > O...
TGCCCTCATCACCTATCGCATTAGAGCCATCAATCACTGCTTCTGCAGCAACACCATAACCATTTTTATCATAGCCTCCCTGAAGGAATTGCTTAGAAAATGGACTATGGGGGTCTAAAACCGTACGCAACTTCTCGGCGACTACCCTGGCCTGAACTTTTTCATAATCAATATCTGCTTGCGACATTTGGGCTGGATTTTGAGAAGAAGTCATTGCCAGATTGACTAACACACGCCAAGGGTGCTGTGCCTTGGCTTGAAAATGGGCAGTGGTTTGAAGATGCTCTAACTCCAAGTTTGTGGACATACCTTCAAAGTCTTCTCCGCCGGAAAAATATTTCCTTGGGATAGCTTCATGGGTCAAGGGATCAGTTTCTTGTTTGATATAGTTATAAACGCCCTTTTTAAAGGCTTGAAGGTAACGCTGATAAATTTTCTCTTTTTCTCTGGAATCTTCAATACTAATACCGCCGACTTTACTTTTATCCGCATAAACCTGCTTTAAAATACTGTCTTTAATTTTCTTCTTATACCAAGCTGCCAAGATCAGAGAATTGTAAACCTGTCGCAAAACTGCAAAATTCTTGTCTTCATTGACCTCCTTGGTCAATTCAGGAATGATGATTTCTCTAACAATCTGACTTCCTAAGGCATTAATACCGTCTTTAGGTTTATTATCCCCCATCGATGAACCAGCTTGGTGTTTCTCCAAAGATAAATAATCCTGCTCTAACATGACCTTTAATTTACTTTCAACCACATAGGCTGTTGCAATTTTCTCATTCTCATAAACCACAGCTTTTTGAGGAACAATCCAAACCTTGTTGTAAGTATTGACTGGAATGTTGCTCGTTCCATATCTTTTAGAGGCCTCTTCATAAATCCTTTTCCAAAACTTCTTGCCAACTCCATCTTCAGGATAAATTAAAGAAGCTGTTATTTGCTTTAACATGTAATCTTCAGCTAATAAATCACGACCCATTTCAGTTAGGCCAAAACTGTTTGGAATAATACGATTCTTTTCATAAGGTGAAAGATTGACCCATAAATCGCGCTCTGGGATGGTTAAACTAGCAAGAAAATACTTAATTAACGTACTAGAAACATTTTTAAGTTGATCATTATTTAATAGATGATCGCCTTGGTCTAAAACAAATTCAAAATTCAAAGGATTGTTGGGATTAATCTTAATCCCTTTAAGCATTGGTGGATTAAATGATGGACTAAGTGGCACCATGACGCCTGGTGCGGGCAGGCGAAACTCTTGCGCTTGAGCCAGGGGAATTGGTCCCAAGGTATTCAATAAAAAAGCTAAAAAAATAAAATAGGCCTGAATCTGCCTAAAACTTAGACAGCGAAATACCCTATATAATGGGTGTAGGAATTTATACATAACATTTAAAGTATGCAATATATTTAGATACAAAACAAGCGACCCGCATCTAATGAATGTCCGTCGAATTTTGGAGACCTGCCAAGGCAAGGTTAGCGGGATATGGGCGGCCAAAGGGTACCGGTATAAAACCATTAAAGTTTAACTTAAATTGTTCTAGCTGGGACTGATTAAACACCGGCATCCCCGTCGAGGTATAGTCAATGACTTTCAAGTAGCCCCCTGTCCCTAAATTGATACCACCCAGACGCTTTCCATCCGCCAACGCAGCTTTATCTGCACGATAAACCACAGGATGTTGTTTATCATCTACAAACACTACATAATCCATTTGATCCATAAAACCACCTGTTTTCTGCTCGTGCCGCATGGATGGAAAATCAAAAACCTTTCTCCCTTTTTTAATTTGCTCGGGAGACTTCTGCCGTTCAGGATTTTTTGTCAATTCTCTTTTGTATAAATCCGGTAAAACATTATTTTCATCTTGTACATCGATGAAAAATTTGACGTCAAATTGATCCAAATTGTCCAAACCATAAAAAATATTCTCTCCTTCAAAAATAATGATCGCGTCACGTCTAATTTTCCCAATGAGTTTTCCAAGATAACCCGGGATCACCTTTCCTGAGACACGATCATACGCATCTCCTGTTAACTCTAACGTATCACTACCTGCTCCTGGAGAATTCTGAAATTCGATTATTTTATCTAAGACATTATCTTTAAACCATTGATTATGATAATGATCTCTGTGCGTATACACATACGTTTCTCCTGGTGCCAGACCAACCGATTGTTTGTGCGCATCTCTTTCTTCCCCGCTTAATAAGGAAATATCTTTAGAAATATCAACAACCTGCCGGCCTTCAAACCTTCTTTCAAGCGCACTTGTAAGACCTTCAAGACCCAACTCACTATCACCTTTTATAGTGACTGATTTTCCTGACCCAGGAAATCCCCCTGCGGCAATAATCACTCCCCTGCCATTTTTCCGTTCTATTGCTTTTTGGGTATCATCACCGACAGCCTGGAATAATGCCTCTCTGCCTCCTGGCATCAAGTGGCCATGAAAGCCATAATAATTCTTTAATTCACCTGACGACACGATGGCTGCATCAGCAAAAATCTTATCGTACACTTCCCTGCCAGACATACTCAGGAATCTCGGGTAGTAATTATCTTGACGATCGATACTGTCCCAAGTCAATAATTTATAACGAATATCCATTTCACTTTTATTCTCTCCAATACTTTGAGAATAGGCAACCATTTCCTTTAAAAGACGTTCTCCTTGCAGGTCATAATACAGTTTAAAATTTGCAAACGCCTGTCTTACACTTGCTTCATTTCTTAGATCGATCGTCGCATGATTTTGCTTAACATAAAAATCCCATGCCATGTACCTCTTAGTGATCCAGGAACTGCCGCCTATATATGGGATTTGTTTTTGGCTTGGGGTCTCGCCTTCAATTTTTAAATTTAAAGTAGGCTGCTCACCGTTGATAGCCTCGCCGTCTAAGTCTCGCAACACACTCGACATATAATAAATTTCAAAGGGATCCCGCAACCGCCCCTTCCCCTCATCCAACCCATAAGCATACAAGCGGCCAAAAGGTGTCTTATGACTTAAGTTGGCTTGAAAGAAACGTACGTGATCATTTAAAAATGCCCCTCCGTAATCATCCACATAGCCCCAGGTTTTGATTAAATCATCCATAAAAACTTTATGGGTAAGTTCTCCCGTCAGAAAAGCACCTCCTAAGGCCAAATGAATGGCCTTCTGCGGGTCTCCATCAGGTCTTGGCTCTAATTTCCCATCCCAATCTAATTTCGATTCTGAGTCCCAAAAAGAAGGAAAATCAGATCCTGTTTTGTAACGAAATTCCAAGGTATGGTCCCGTTTTTGATGCAGGGCAAAATTCCTTACTTCCGGTCTTCCAGTAACGCTGTCATAAGGATTGCGCCACACCAGATCAACAGTATGACTGTATTGTAAATGAAAACCAGATAGCATTTGAGAGCGTTTTTTATAATCACCAGCTATAAGATCCTGCCCAGGCTTTAGATACCCTATGGTAAAAATACTCCCATAAGCCATAGCCGTCGCGACCCCCGAAGATCCATCAATAGGATCTGAATAAAAGACCAGGCGGTATCCGCCATCAATATCGTACGCGTACATTTTCTTTTTATTCTGATTTGTTACACCCTTCCCATCGATAATAGGAATAGATTCCTCTGAAATAATAGCAAAAACCTTGGGCCTGGTACGGAAGATAATGACCTGGTCAAAAATATCATCCAAACGACTGGAGACATCCGTACTCAAAGAGGTGGTAGCCTTTTTCTCTGAAAGATTCCTAGAGATCCAAAGTAAGGAATGGATAAATTCATGCCCTTCACCGTCTCTCTCAAAAATCGTAGGTTCATTCTCACGCAATTCATCGATGATCTGTTCCTGTCGTGGGTCATCAAAAACTTCCGGGATATAGGTGGCACCCGTCAAGGCTCTAAAAATTTCATCCTCTACTTCTCTACGTTTCTCCAAGATTTTCTGTGCGGTTTGAGGAGGAACTCCCGAATTAGGGGCTAAGGCATCCATGTGATTTGTTCGGTACTGATCAAGGGATTGTCCCCACTGGTATTCCGGTAAAACAACAGGTTGAGCAATAGTAGTAACGTTATTGCGTTGATAATAGGCGTTTAATCTTTCTTGTATACGGACTAATTCCTCATAATGCCCGCTGCCATTGAGCAATACATTTAACTCATCTAAAAGTGCACCTGTGGAAATGGTTTTAGCCAGGCGTTGTAATTGATAATATTCTTTCATGTTTGCACCGGCTTTTATCTTAGTTTGAGTCAATGTTTGAGGGTCGGCCAAAATTAAGAATTTATCTTCCGTACCATTTCTTTCTGCTGATGGGGTTGCCAAAAACGCTGTATACTCACCTTGCAATCGGCTGACCACTTCGCCGACATTTAATTCCTGCAATACTTCCGGCACTCGTTGACGTAGGGACCTGATCGTTTCCTTGACCTGCCCTTCTTCTAATTTATCCACATCTGGAAAAGCATCTAGTCCTTCTTTTATTCTATTTAATAACATAATGGCAGTTGGTTTGGCTTCTTGAGGACAAGTTGCAAGAATATTTAGAAAATCAAAAATAGCACCATCTTGCATCAAGGGGTCAAGCAAATCCATCCACAGCTGGGTCTGGCGGACCAAATTCTGAACACCGGCGTAAACATAGATACGCCTTGGATCTTTAAGACGTTCCTCTGTAACAGGAAAATCACTGATCGGCCTTAATCCATGTTCCGTCATGACCAAGGCAAAGCCGCCGACACCCTGCTGGAATTGAGCAATATTATATGCTTCACCCCAGGTCATCCATTCCGTTAAGAATCCTTGATTTGTTACCATCAAATTATTATCCGCAACCAAATCTCCTGTATGACGATCTTTAAGTTTGGTTGAGGGTCTGATCACCAGGTCCAATAAATCCCTTATTCCTTGGGGCCTTCCCAATGATTCACCGCCAAATGAAACATATTTTCCTATCGTGGATAAATGGATCAAATTACTTTCACCGGGTTTAGTCACTTCAATAAGGTGATTGTCAGTCTCCAATAACCGATAGTCCTGTGTTTTTTCGCCAGTGGAAATAAAAACCCGTAACGAAGATCCCCATTGAATCATGACACTTACTTCAGGCTTTGCTTCCAAACCTCCTGTTTCATTCTTTCGATAAAATTCGATCATTGTCCCGCAGGCGGCGCCTGAGGCCAGGTTTATTGGTGCATTCACGGTGGTGGCCCGTACAATCCAAAGATTATCTGGGTTATAAATCTCTTCTTGGCCATCAATGATCAAGGCACCCACCTCTTGCAGGCCTGAAACCAGGGTTTTAATGCGCTCCCGCAACAGTTCATATTTTTGTTTAGGATTAGGATTATAAAGCATGGAATCTCTCCATTTTACTGTACCTAAACCTTCTGAGCCTGCCCGTCCTTCGGTAAGTAATATTGTTACATTTTCAGCAAGCTGGCTATCAGGGATGAGCATGTCCAAATCCATAGGAGGTTCACTGGCATGGTCAACTTGATCTAATGACAATTGTGGCACACGTGTACGTTTTCCCTTGATCACATCAATATTTGCTCCTGATTGCAAAGCTTCTTTTGCAACTTCACCGTTGACATGTACCATCAAGGCTTCGGCAATTTGTTTGGCTACCTCTACCCCTGGTTGACCTTCACCATCCACCGACCGGTATTGGGCTGCTGCAATGGCAAGATGCCAATAAAAATCCAGCATGGTTGCTACCAAATTACTAGTATTCATGTGACCATTTTCAGTTAAGATCGTTGGGATTCCCGCAGCTGTTAATTCCTCCCATAAAGCGCTCTGTTGAGATTGTTGCAATTTTTCTTCTTCAAGGTTACTGGGTTGTTCAGTATGCAAAGTCACAAATACCCGGGGATTAGCTACAATACGTTCCCAAGATCTCTCGATTGGCCCTATTCCAGAAATCGGTACTGTATATTGCCTAGATTCGGGTTTGCCTATAGTTTCTACTACCAATTGCTGATACCCTGGCCCATTAGGTGTTACAAACTTAGCTATACCGCCTCCTGTAGATAAAGCTACTTCCGTATCATAACGTACCGTGCTTTCAACTGAATGCATGATATTCAAAAAAGTACGCAAAAAACCTGGAATAATACCGGGTGCTTGGCCTAATTCATTTAATATATAGGAAATGGTTTCAATTTGTTTTTGGTCTACTTGTTCTTGAGTAGGGAGAGTATCAATCGTCACTTCACGTCCAAAATTCTTTGATAGTATAGAAAGCTGCGCTTCTCGTTTTTTGGGGTCCTCCATAGCTTTAATCTCATCTAAATCGATTTTTAAAACATCACTGACTTTCTTATCAGAAAAATCTTTAGATATTGTACTCACTAATTGATTTTCTTGCTTCCATTGGTCAAAGGCATGCAAAAGTTCTGCTTTACTACCTCCTTTGAGAAAATAAACGGCTTGCCCCAGAATAGAGAGCATGGAAAAACGACCGCCATGTTCAGGATGATCTGCAGTACGGATGCCAAGTTCTTCAGCAACGGTCCTTAAATCGCTATAGGATGGATCAGTGATGGCCAGAAAATGTTCTGCGATATCATCGTAGGAAACGCCCTCAGACTTTAGCGCATCCCACAAAAATTCCTGCATGGTTGCCCCGTTAGCTGCTTCTTCACGGGTGACCCCTGATTTGGACATACGCCAAACAGCCCTGGTCTTGGGATTTCGACGTAAATCATCCCTGATGACCTTCATACGGTCTCCATCGTAATCAGTGACAAAAACAATTTCCGGACCATCGGTCAATGATAGCATTTGCTGTAGATAATCGCCAAAAGCAGAACCCCCGACAGCTGCAATATAAATTCTTCTGTACTTCCTATATTTATTGGCCAATGCCTCTGCTATATCAACATCTTGGAGGGAACGCTCAGGATCTAGATGGATCAATTTATCCTTAGACTTCAAATCACCAATGACCTTGTCTAAACCTGTTTTACTACCTGTAAGTCTCGCCATCTGAGTAAGCAAGAGTTTAAAGAATCTTCTGTCCCCATGTTCCAAAGATTCCTGTATCTTTTCACCAATAACTCCGGTCAATCGATGATCTGATACGTTGATAACATTTTGGCTTTCTCTTAATGTGCCATCAGGTATTGGGGTAATTTCTTGAGGAAGACTTTCTTGACGAGCTATCTCTGCTTTCAATTTGTCACGATGAGATGTATCATTTAAATCTGCACCAGCCAACTTACCTGTTGCCAAGGCTGCTACTTGGCCAAAGACGATCATGCGGCCAATATCTTCAGGATTCCTGGCTGAAAAGGTCCAATCAAACACCGGCCGTTTGGCTTGGGATACGGACAATCGCTGAGCTTCTCTATCAACGGCCAGCAAATAATCGAATGTATATCCCTTTATTAGGGGATTAACATTTATATTTTGATTCACAAATCCTTGTACGACGACGGGGTCTTCTTTTGTTCCTTCTCTGGCATTGATAAAGGTCAACCCTATAAATCCATTAGCTTCATCTCTGGCGATTTGTGAATTATAAGCATAACCTATGGATTGATTTTGTGCCTGGCCAGTTGAATGACGATAATCTGAGGCCCATTCACCGCTAAAAAATAATGGTAACTTAGCATTGCCAGTGTACTCATTCATCTGTTGAGCCAGCCATGTGCTGTAAAATTTATATTTTCTCCCAAACATCGTAAAAACTGAGATATTCTTTCCTGTTTTGGCATACGCCACCTGCCGCAATGCCAACGCATAAGGAGAGAATGCCTCAAATCCTTCAGTCTTTTCATGCCATTCTTGCACAGCTCTTTGGGCCCCAAAATAAACAGCTCGGGCCATCCTTTCATCCACCAAGCTTGCGACGAACAAAGCCAATGAATTACTATTTAACTGTTGCCTCATCTGCTGTAAACTTAAATCTATTTCATTTGCTTCTCTCCGGTTTTTTCTTATCTCCCATGCCCCATCTTGACGTTTGATGGCCACCGCATTTGTGGAATTAAGAAGATTTTCAACTTGGGTAGATTCTTGTCCAGGTTCAACAAAAAATATTTGTGGTAAATTATTTCTTCTTAATATCATGTTCCATTCACTGGTATTAAGGTCTGATTGCAGCAATAACTTGGCTAAATTAGTATCTGCGCTTGTTTCAATAACAACGTAAGATATACCACTTTCTTTAATACTTTTCGCTTCGGTAATAAGTTGTTCAAAACGATCCTGGGGTAAATTCCCAAAAAGCTCTATCGACGATATTTTTAATTCTTCATCTATTTGAGGTAACTCTGGGGCCAATCTTCTCACTTCATCCGTGATAACTTGGTCTACATTCATCGCTGCATCAGTTTTCGCTGAACGTGTCTTCTTTGTCTCAATCGGTAATGCCTTTGCGCCATAGGCATTGGCCAATATAAACGGAATGATTATGGCTCCCCTTAAACCGCCCAGAACATATTCTCTTTGGCCTCCATTCAATTTTAAAGGACTTGTGATCATGGCAAAACTTTTTCCCAATGCTACATTAAATCCACCCGAAAAATATTTACGGGGAATGGTGTTTTGCGTGGCAGGGTCGACTTCTTCCTTAATATAATTGAACACACCCTTCTTGTAGGCCATCAGGTACTGCTCATAAATTTTCTGCTTGGCATTTTTATCAAGAATATCTATGCCATTGACCTTCTTGCTATTGGCATAGACCTGATTGACCAAACTTTCCTTGAGGGTGCGTTTAAACCAATTGGCCAAAATGACCGCGCTAAAAACCTGGCGTAATTGGGCAAAATTCTTGCCCTCATTGACTTCTTTCTCTAATAATGGCAAGACAATTTCACGGACAACCTGGGAGCCGATGGAATGGGTCTTGTTATCAGAATGACGTGATAATGCCAAAAAATCTTCTTCTAACATGACTTTTAAATGGCTATCAGCGATAAAGGCCCTATTCCCGTATTGATAAACAACAGCCTTATCAGGCACAACCCAGACTTTATTAAAAGTATTGACATGGATGTCTGTTGTCCCATACATTTCTTGGGCTTTTTGATAGACCCTATTCCAAAACGCCTTACCGATTTGATCTTCCGGATAAATCACACTGGCTGTTAATTGTTTTAAAATATAATCTTCAGCCAACAAATCCCGTCCCATATCGGTGAAACCAAAACTCTTCGGGACAATGCGGTCTTTTTCGTAAGGAGAAAGATTGACCCACAAATCTTCATCTGGAATGGCAATGCCAGCTAAGAAATATTTAGCTAATTTTGTACTTTCTTCCGTTAGCTGAGGGCCGCTTAAACCAGAATTGCCGGGGTTGACAATAAAATCAAATCTTAAAGGATTCTTGGGATCAATAATAACTCCGGAAAGAACTGCAGGGCTAAATCGGGGACTTAAATTAACCATCACCCCAGGCTTAGGAAGGTATATTTCCTGAGCATAGCTTTGGGTTGGCATGATTAAGCCAGTAGCACCGAAAGATATAATTAAAATAAATGCGATAAACTTACGTAACATTGACTACAACTCCTTGAATTAACATTAATTTTCTACTAGCGACATCAGGTTGATCTGCACCACATCGAAAATCTGAATCCTGACACCTGAGAAGTCTCCACGCCTGAATTGCGCAATCATGGCTGGACTAAAGGTGATATTCACCTTGTCTCCCTCACTTTGCATCTTCAAGCTGCGAGAGTTTAAGTCGATACCACCGTTTTCTGCCGTCAATGTTGGTATCGCCACTGCAGCCTTGTCTGAAATTTCAGTTCTTTCTACACTTCTTGTTGAACCTTCTATTTGCCTATCCTCCCATGAATGCTCTTCTGTGGTTTCTTCCCATTGCTGATCTTCTAATACCACTGAAAATCCATCAGCATTTCGGGTGATCCTCACAAACCTACGTATGTACTTACCGTAACCATTATCTTCATCCATGGCACTTTTAGTTCTAAGTTGAAATGAATAGTCATCCCCTTCGGCTAAACCCTCAAGTTCTCCTTTTAACCCAGCTAACTCTGAGGATGTTGCCATTTCGACATACCCTTGAGTTGCAAATTCTTCGATTTTGGTCAACGTTTCCGCTGTCATCGCTGCGTCTTCAAAATAAACAACTGCGTGACCAGACTCTGGTTCAACAACAATTTTGTATTTAACTTCATCCTTGGGATTTTGCCTTCCCAAACGAGAGACAATATGAGTGGAAATTTCACCTGCATTACGAAGTTGATCAATTGTCCCTCGAGGTTCTCCATTATCATACACATCCACATGCTTAAGCTTAGACAAATCCACCTCTAAGAAATTTAATTGCAATTTACTCTGAAGATCTTGTATAAGAACCCTTGGCTCAACAAAGTTTTGTGTCTCGGCAGATGGTAACGACGCCATCGCCGCGTTTGATGTTCCATAATCTCCGTCTACAACTACAGAAGAAAGCGCTGTGGCAAATTCTCCTTGCAAGGTCGCTGTTTGACCATCTTGCCACAAGGCATTCATCTGATCATCGAAAGACCAACTTACATAAATCCTGCCGGCATGAGGAGCATAAAGCAATGGAACAGCTTGTCTACGGGGACCTAAGACGATCATAATATCAGAACTTTTAATTCCCTTTGCCCTCAAAACTTCTCGCTCATCAGCATTCATCATATCCTTTAAATCCCATTGCCCTTGCCAGACAACCTGGGAATCTACTTTCAGGCCCCGTTCATACTGGACTTCCTTGCGGGCAAGCACCTGATTGACATCCAGCAATTCTGGATGATCTTGCAATAATTCACTCCAAAGCTGCGGTACTTTTTTTGTTGGATCAAGATTGGAAAGGCCATTGCCCAAAACAGCACTCAAAAATGGACTATCCGTAGAAGGATACCCTTTGATTTTAGGGTCTGTACCTGACGGGCGATTAACGGCATATCCACCGCTTTTAAACTTTAAATAAACCCCGTCCCCTTGGAAAAGAACATCAATCAATTCCTCGTCAAACCACCTATCAATTTGATCCCTGATGGTAGGCGCGCTTTCTGCTGTCTTCTGCTCAATAATAGACATCACATCGTTATCATTCTTTAAAGCATCCTTTATAATGCGCTTTACTTGTTCTAAATTCAAAACTCCGTCCCCATAAGCAAAAGCAAGGCTGACCCAAAAAGCGTCATTAGCATCACGACGGGCATTGGCCTGGGCTTGATAGGCCTTTGCATCATCCTTGTTCATCTTAGCCAAGGCCATTAAATCAACCAGGGTCGCATCAGCACGCAACTCAGCGGTGTTCACTGAACCCTGCTCTTCAATCATGCCCCCCAATTGATGACTTAAAGAAATGGCCTCGAGGAATTGCGGATTTTGATAAAGCTCATCATCAGACAAACCCGCGCCGTATGTCTCACGGGCTTTATTAAAAATCTCAGCGCTTTTTTTAAGAAAAAGCGCAAAAGCTTCTACGGCGCTTTTTTCCCTCCAAGCTATAAAGGACCTTGTGCCATCCTTAGACTTAATAAGTACTTTTTTACCAGGCACCATGCCGCCGGATTCTTCCCCAGCAAACAAAAGCCGTGGATTAAACCCAAGATCAACCGCATTGCCGAAAACATCGTGCACAATGACCCTCTTTTTTCTAAGACCCAACTTGACCCTCAATTCATTGATCCTTACCTGTTCTTCCACGATCTGTTCCATACGAGAGATTTCTTTGAAACCAACCGGTATCAATACAGTAGGAACCTTGTTCTTGTTCCATAAATCACGCCAGAGATTGGTAGACACGGTCGTGGATATAGCAAAGAAGGTGATTTCATTATACTCATCAAAATCAGGACTGTCCTGGCGGAATTCCCCTCTCGCTTTTAAAGTATCAATCAACGAACCTTGAATATCAAAAAAATCCTGATTAGGCACATAAACAGCCAATAGCTTATCATCTGAAAGCCGTAGAAAAGCGACATTCAAACGTTTTAGACGGGCAATGGTTGCAGGATCATTTTTCTCTACCTGCATAACGACAAATCGATCACCATCAGGGTCGGTGGTGGACTCAATATACCCCACAGGTTTGTCGATCATGGCAGACGGCAATCCGGAGTTTATCACTACTTCAAGCAAACTAACATCCTGGGAGCCGTCGAATAAATTGGGTTCATAATACGCCAGTAAATTATTATTACTAAGCTTAATATAAGGAATCTGCTGGGCCCTTAAAATAGGGGCTTCGGCCGTCGCTGGATATACTTGAAAATAAACTGTTTTGCCGTCAGGCATTTTTCCTGTCAAAGAAAAACCTACAGGCTTGTCTGAATAGTACCTGTCAATTCCATCCCGATGTTGGGAGACAAAATCAGCAATTTCTTGGGCTTTGACAGCCTTAGGATTATAATTTCCCATCCCTGTACCATCAAAAAAGGAATCAGGATAAATATTACTCCAATTAATCTCAGCTGTGGCCTTATTGCCAAGGAGATGATTAAATACCCGCTGATTAAAGCCATAGGATGCCCCGTTACCCTGGCTGTAGCCTATACGCATCCCTGAACCTAAAGCCTGTGTTATTTCTGAAACAACGCCGCCGGATAAATAGGAAGCTTGCAGATCATCGGCATATTCCTTACTGACATCAATATTCTCTGGACTATCAGGATTATCGATATCGTATTTGATATGGCTATCATTAACATCCGCGAGGTCCAAAACCAACGGCTCTCCGGTATCAACGACGTGCTGGATTTTTGCCGCAACACCATCAGCCAATCGCACCATTTGATCAACCAATAATTGCGCTCCTTCGCTGGTTGCTCTTTCAAATGTAGAAGGGTCTTCATCCAAATATTCCAAGGCTTCTCTTTCAAATTCTGATAAATGCATAGGTAAAAAACCCATCATCTTATAAGCAAAAATCATCCTGGCTGCATGACTTGAAGTACCATAAAGCGTCATGAGAATATCGTTGGTCGTAGTGACAAAAGAAGCAGCACCAATTGGCAGAAAATCGCCTGGTCTGGGCGTATGCACGGTCAGGCCCATGGCCGCAAGTCTACGCACCAACATCATATTGATGTCAGGGGTATTATAACGAACTTCGCCGGCAATAAGGGCCTGGGGATTTTGATTGTGATCGATCCTGGCTTGTTCCAATGCCATTTCTGCTAATTCATTGGAAGTCAAGAGAGTCAAAAGAATATTCATGACCTTGGTCAAATCCGTTGGATTAAGAGGGTTCTGCGTTGCCCTCATCCCAGCCAGGGCCTTGCGGGCCAAATCTTTAAGATTCTTGACAAGATCTTGGACATTCCATTTTTCAATCAACTCCCTTGTCAAAACAAGTCTTGCAGGCCGTCCTGCTTTAATATCTTGCCAAAATGCGTTTAATTCAGGATAGTCGTCTGATGCCTGTTGGGCGGACTTTTCATAATCAGCTAAAAATTGCTTTTCGGCATTCGCTACAAAGACCTGACGCTCCATGGCCGGAGTTAACGCCAGGCCTGGAGTTTTTGAAACTAAACCCGGCACAATTTCTACAGCTGGCCCTTGAACTAAACCATCCATCACCAGCCGCAATACTTCACGTTTTGCCGGCAAATTAGAGGATGGAATCTCAATGTTACAGGCATGATATGGGCCTAAATCCTGTTCTATAACTTGGACATCTCTTGCTTGTTGCAAATGAGCAACAAGCTCTACTTGGGGCCTTGTCAAAATGAACCTAAAATACTGCGGAGCCTTTTCATTAACGGGCCCAACAATCACCAAACCGTCCTTATTAACAAAAAAACTGACTTTATCAAAACCAATATGATGGGCTTCTAGTTCAGGACTTATCAAGTCCAAAAGCTCTCTTGGTGTTAAAGTCAAACCTATATTTTGATACAATTGCTTAATAGACTCGAGACGGTTTAGGGCCACTTCTTCGGCCGTCATTGCTGGGCTAGCAGCACCAACTAATTCTCCACGGCCTGGGACCAGTTGCTTAATTGTGATATATATTCTTACAATATGACCAAGCTCTTGAATATCAACATCGCTAAGATCAATATCCCCATCTAAATGCAAAAGATCTTCTTCACTAATTGGCATACCATTAATGGTTATAAGAACGGTTTTGGGCATTTCCCCATTCTTATATTGAGCAATTCTCGACAGTAACTCCCGCACCGTCATCGCGGCACTGGGAGCAATATCAATGATCATTACTCTTTTAGCATAATTCTCTTGAGCAAGTCTCTCAACTTCAGGCTTATCTTGATCCACCGCAGGATGTTCTTCAGATACGATATATCCTGGAAAATCCGAAGCCAATTCTGCCAAATGATTTTGAATCACGTCTCTTCCAGGCAAAATATCCGCATCTTCCTGTCTAATATAAACTTTATCACCGTCGCTAGATGCAATCAATTTATATGCATTGCCGGGTAAAATGTTGGATAAGAATCTCTCTACTTTCTTTCTAGATTCCTCACTTGCCATCGCGGCACTGGCTGCGGCAACATGCTTCTGCCTAGTTGCTTCTCTAATTTCTTCAACGGATGTTGCAGGAATAACCCGAGTAACGTGTTCTCCTTCACCTAAAACCAAAGGATGACCTTGTTCAAGCAAGCCTTCTATAAGACCAGCATAATATTCTTGATTCGCTATTAAATCATAACCTTCCCCCAACTCTGGGATCACATTTCCGTTCCGATCCAGAAATGGGCTAGAGGCCCCTTTATACCCAATCATTGAACCTGGAGGAGATATTAAAACATCTGCCCGAGGTGTGGGAAGCCCTTCTTTTGCCAATAAGCCCATGCCGTTAACAATTAAATTCTGAACATCTGTTTGGAATACATTTCCTGTCACTGAGTTAGCCTCTGAACCATCTTCATCAGGCACCTTTTTGTCTGGAAAATCTTTAGATGCCACCTTGTTGGCAAAACTAAGCAGTGTATCCACCCAAGCTTTGTTATCAATTCTATCAAGCTCTTGGATCAAGTTAGGATCATGCTCATTAAGGCCAAACATGCGCGCAATAAACAAACGCGCGTCCATGGCATAATAAGCTACATTTACTGCCACCTTTTTATCAGCAAATAGGTCTTCAATAAACCATCCTTTTTCATTAAATTTTGCGTAAAGATCCTTATCTGCCTGATTTGTACTCTCTTGTACTTTTGAAAAATCAATGGCATCATATTTTGTATCTGCCTTGTTACGTGTGGCAAATTCACTGATCTCACGGAATTCTGTTTGGGTGATCGTCTTTGTTGGATCTTCCTTATTTGTATAGGTCACATCAACCGTTATTCCACCCTTTCTAAACCCTGGTATAGGAGTTGTCAGTGCTACCGTGGCGATAGGGCTGTCAGTATTTCTTGCATCTAAAATAGGCTGGATCATGCCTGCCCTTAAATAATTGAAAGGATTGTCCCCATTACCTACAGATATGATTCCTAAAGTATTTTTAAGAACATCCATCACCTGTTCTTTATGAAGAAAAAGTGACATTAAGGCCCAAAGATGGTTCTCCGCAAGAACAGCCACATGACCATCTTTAAAATGCATGGCGTAACCATCTTTATCCAAAACTAATCCAGAGCGCTGCAGATCCACTTTAATTTGACCGCTTTTCAATTGTGGCCCATAATTCAAACGAAGATCTCTTTGTACACTACGGTAACTTTCACCTTCCTTTGTTCCACCGATATTAGTGACTATAAACATCCTAGACTTAGAACTCTGGCCTAAAAGTAAACCGATCCTAGCTTGGTTTAAACTGATCCAAATTGTCCTGCCTAAGTTGGTTACAACCTGCAAGGCTGGATGCACCATTTTATGGCCGCCTTCGCCTATAACCTTCTTGGTCGAGACAGCAGACCCGCCTTCAAATATTTCAGAGGGAACCTGGCCGTCCTCAATAGCTGCTTTGGCTTCTGAGACTGAAGGATCATTATTATCAGCCAAGGGATCCACATCTGCATCGGTCCTAACCTTAATACCGGTGATGCCCCAATTTTCAGGATCAGGAACGCTTAAGCGGGTAGTACCAATACCAACTTCAAATAATGTTTTAGTACGAACTGACCCGTTGCTTGCTTGATGTTGTGATCTGATCTTATAGCTTTCCTGCTTCCAACGTTTCCAATCTACTCCTGGAAGACTTAACTGAAGATAATCACCTAAAGAAACAATCAGTTGATGCTGGTCTTTAAACTGTTCGTCGGCAGCTAGTTTATTCAATAACTGTTGGACTAAATCGTAATCTTGCGAATCGCCATTTAGCCCTAAGATCGTAGCATAATGCAAGAGTTGATAAACACCCGCGGGCCCACTTAATTGAAAATTAGCTCTAACAAAATTTCTGGCAATATTAACATCAATATCATCCGGTGCTTTAGCACGCAAATCGGATTGAAGAATGGCATTGGTAGCCAAAGGCTCGGTTTGATGTTGAAGTTCTGGTCTATCAAGGGGTAAGGCAAAATGAAAGGTCTGAGGTTTAAGTCCAGTAATTTCTTCACCCAAAAAATCCAATACGACTTGATTGCCTAAAAGATTGATACCTTTCAAAAAAATAGGTTTGGAAGGATCCTTGACAAAATAGGTGGTATTACCAAATTTGAAAACAGGACCAATGCCTTGCGCCTCTAACACAGTTAAAAGGACCACACGTCCATTTCTGGAGAATTTAATCCCGTCTTCAACAGGTGTTATAGATACGCCGGGGAAGCCCTCCGTGATAAATTCCAACGGCCCTGCCGTCATCGCGGCACTCGGGTGCCACTTAACCAGATCTTGGCTTTTTAAAGCATCCATCACTGGTGCATCCAAAGTAGAAGCGACCAAAGAGCCTTCAGGAGCAAGACCGTCGAACACATTACTATCAGGCGTTTTGACTACCAGAATGTTTTGGGGATCTACTCCTTTTAAAAGCTCCTGCCAAAATTCTATATTATCATCGCTAAATCCTAGTATTGTTGCGGTATTTGGAATGATGGTGGGATAACCTTCAAAAGTAATAGGATCAAAAAGAGGCACATCGTAAACATTTCCATTGATCTCGATTTTCAGTTTATAAGGATGTAAATTTTTATACGCATTATAAGTTTGACCTTTGAAATCCACTTTAACTTTCTTGTTGTCATCACCTATAACTTGAAACTTTTGATCTTCGAAACTAGCCAATATTTGATTGTTCGGATTGCTTGCTGCTTTAGCTTCCAGAAACGCCATGACTTTTTTACCATAGTCGCTATTTATGTCTAATTTAGAACCATCAATGAAACCTTCCGCAGGCAGCTCAATACCAGCTTCAGCCAATTCGCGAGGATCGGCCTGAATCAAACGGGGTGGCGTTGAACCATCTTTTTCTCCTACCTTTCCCCGGTACAATTGTGATGCAGTAAAACGGGGACCATTAAACACAAAAATATTCTTCTTTCCGGATTTTAAAATAGCTAGTGCTACTTGATTAAGCTCTTCAAATGGCCCATCCAGCATCAATACCACGCGTTGGGTATCCGGAAGGCTCATCAACCGGTCTATGACAGCATGAACATTCCCGGCCGTAACCGTAGTCATCGCCCTACTAGCTAATTGGCCGGTTCCCGAATTGAGTTGGGTCATACCTTTTTCTAAGTAAACATCACCCGGTGTGGCTTGCGCAGCATCAGCAAATTCATTGAAATCAGTCTCATGGATCATCGCTGGACTTTCTGTTCTTAACCCGCCTGAAAAATATTTACGTGGAATGACTTGTTGGCTACTTTGATCAACATCATTCTTGATAAAGTTAAACACTCCCTTCTTATACGCCTTAATGTATTGCTCGTAGATCTTTTCCTTGATCGCTGGATCATCTGCATTCACCCCATTGGTCTTGGACTTATCGCTGTAAACTTCATTAAGCAATGCTTGCTTTAAATGACTCTTAAACCATACCGCCAAGATCATGGAGTTATAAATCTGACGCATCTGCGCAAAGTTTTGGCCTTGATTCACTTCTTTCTCGATGGCTGGAAGAATGACTTGGCGGACGATGGAAGAGCCAAGATTGTTGACTTGAGATTGCTTCGCTTCGCTCGCAATGACACTACCAGAAACGTGCTTTTGCATGGCGAGATAATCCTCATCTAGCATTACCTTTAAATGGCTTTTGACCACAAACACAGTATTCTTATGGGTAAAGACCTTGGCATACTCTGGCAAAATCCATACTTTATTAAAGGTATTCACCGGTATCCGAGTGGTCCCATACTGCGCTGAGGCTTGGGCATAGACCTTGTCCCAAAAACTTTTTCCCAAATTCTTCTCTGGATAGATCAGTGATGCGGTTAACTGCTTTAAAATATAATCCTGAGCCAACATGTCTTGGCCTAACACCGTTTGGCCTAGATCATCTGGGATAATGCGCTGCTTTTCATAAGGAGATAAATTCACCCACTGATTGTTTTCTGGGATGGTTAAACAGGCTAGGAAGTATTTGATTAACCGATCAGATTGGACCTTCACTTCGGTCTTATCAAGGCCACTGTTACCTGTGCTCACAATAAAGTCCATCAACAAAGGATTCTCTGGATGAATGGTCAAGCCCGTAAGCATTAAAGGCACATAGGAAGAAGACAGATTCATCATGGTCCCAGGTTCGGGCAAACCCGGCACCGTTTGAGCATAAGAAACTCTAGGAGTAATCACCATGCTGGTGACAAAAGCAATGATTAGGAAAAAGTTGATCAAACGGGAAGGACGTGAGAACACTAGACCTCCTATGGCCAGGACACATAACATCTTTGTTGTGTGCCTTACGTTTTTAAGTGAAATCGTTTTCTTAATTTAAAATTAAAGAAAGTTTAACATATAAGGACCACTTGTCAAGCATGCAACTACTTGGTATTAAATAAGTTATAGATTAGATAAAAAATAAATTCCCTTAAATACCAGATCTTCATCAATGATGCGGATTTTGGGCGAGACAAACTTTTTCATCAGCAGGGTATGACCTCCGGTCATGACCACTTTGGGCTTAGCTTTGATTTGCTTGCTGATTAAATCAATAAAGCCGCGGCATAAAGAACCATATCCATAGAACAATCCGCTTAATATGCTTTCCTGGGTCGTTCTTCCAACAATGTGACGTGGTGCTTTGATATCAATATGAGGTAAAAGAGCGGTCTTCAAAAACAATGATTCTGCAGACAGGCGGATCCCTGGGACAATGGCACCCCCTAGATATTCACCTTGTGTCGAAATCACATCAAAGGTAATGGCCGTACCCAAATCAACCACGATCAAAGGTTGGCCATAAATGCGCATGGCCCCATACGCGCCCACCAAACGGTCTTGACCAACCTGCTTGGGATTCTTATAGCGGTTTTTAATAGGCACAATAATGTCCCGACCAATCACAGATACCGCTAGCTTCTTTTTTAAAATCTCTTCTAAACTACGGGTGGTCTTAGGCACCACTGAACAGATCACCGCACGGTCAATGGGATGGGCTTTTAATATTTTTTGAATAATGGCCTTGATTTTCCCTGGCTTAGCATCTGTATCAACGATCACCGTCGATACAATTTGACTAGTTTTTTGAATGACGGCAAAACCTATCGTTGTGTTGCCTATATCAATTGCGAGTAACATCTTTTAATTCCTTAATTTTATCCCGTATACGGGCAGCTTTTTCAAACTCTAAATTTCGGGCAGCTGATTCCATTTGCTGTTCCAAATCACTTAAATATGTCGCTGCTGCAAATTCTTCTTCCGACTGGCCGCTGGCCTCCATCACCATAGCTTCTGCATCAGCAAATTCCTCGATACCGAGATTAATGGCCTTTTGGATTGTTTTAGGCGTAATGCCGTGTTTGGTATTAAACTCTATTTGAATCTTCCGTCGACGCTCGCACTCGGAAATAGCTGCTTTCATGGCCGGAGAAATACTATCGGCATACATGATAACGACCCCATTGATGTTGCGCGCGGCCCGGCCTGCTGTTTGGATCAAGGAAGTTTGGGAGCGCAAAAAACCTTGTTTATCTGCATCAAAGATAGCAACCAAGGTCACTTCTGGCAAGTCTAATCCTTCACGGAGAAGATTGACCCCAATCAAGCAGTCAAATTTCTGCAGGCGCAAATCCTGCAAAATTTTTGTCCGATCTATGGTTTCGATATCAGAGTGCAAATATTTGACCCGCAGCCCTGCCTCTTCCACATAAGCACAGAGATCTTCAGACATACGTTTTGTCAATGTGGTCACCAATACGCGCTCATTGCGCTTGGCACGCAGATGGCATTCTTTGATGAGATCATCCACTTGTCCTTCAGTTGTTCGCACAAAAATCGGCGGATCGATGATTCCCGTCGGGCGGATGATCTGTTCCACCACATGATGCCCACTATCCTTGCGTTCGTATGGCCCAGGTGTGGCCGATACATAAATGCGTTGCTTGATCATTTCTTCTAATTCACGAAATTTAAGCGGGCGATTATCCAAGCATGATGGCAGGCGAAAGCCGTGGGCCACCAGCATTTCCTTACGAGCGCGATCGCCTTCATACATGCCGCCTAATTGTGGAACGGTCACATGACTTTCATCAATAATGGTTATAAAATCATCCGGAAAATAATCCATCAAACAAAATGGTTTGCTCCCCGGTGGCCTTCCAGAAAGAACACGCGAATAATTCTCAATGCCTTTGCAGGTGCCAATTTCTTTGAGCATTTCCATATCATAACGGGTACGTGAAGAAAGACGCTGGGCCTCCAATAATTTACCCTGGGATTCCAGTTCGGCAAGGCGTGATTTTAATTCTGCTTGGATTTCAATGAGTGCACCCTGAAGACGCGGCGGAGAAATCAAAAAGTGTTTGGCTGGATAAATAAAAGTCTTTTCGAGCAAAGCGATCGTATCCCCTGACACAGGGTCAATTTGCTTGATCTTCTCGATTTCATCGTCGTAAAATTCAATGCGCAGCGCATCCTGACGATAGGCAGGATGGACCTCAAGAATATCACCGCGCACCCTGATTTTTCCACGGGAGAATTCATAATCATTGCGTTCATATTGAATCCCAATCAATTGGGCCAATACTTCATCCCGATCAATCTTTTGGCCAGTTTTAAGCCCGATCA
>Ga0206857_1086_pt1 | contig 20867 bp, 21 predicted proteins | sample Alteio_BWOrgCont_49_FD_152865 | JGI IMG/M metagenome (GOLD analysis project Ga0206857, IMG submission 152865) | Enriched cells from forest soil in Barre Woods Harvard Forest LTER site, Petersham, Massachusetts, United States -... | ecosystem: Environmental > Terrestrial > Soil > Temperate forest >...
TTAGACCTCTCATACCAGCTAACTGCTTAACTTGATCCTTAGATCCACGAGCACCGGATTCTAACATCATAAAAATAGAATTGAATGCCTTATTTGAACCATCTTTATTTTCGTACAATACTTTATTTTGCAATTCTAAATCTTTTAACATTTCTTTTGCTACGTCGGCAGTTGCTTGTCCCCATATAGCAATAACTTTATTGTGTCTTTCACCATTTGTGATAGCACCGTCCATATAAAGTTTTTCAATTTTTTGAACTTCAGCTTCAGCTTTATCAATAATTGTAACTTTCTTTTCTGGAACAAGTAAATCAGAAATAGAGAATGATATTCCACCAGCTGTAGAATGCTTAAAACCAAGTTTTTTAATTTTATCAAGGCATTCAACTGTAAGTTTTACATCAAACGCGTAATAAACTGTTTCTACCAATTTTGAAAGATCGCTCTTTCTCATTGCTCTGTTTACCCAGTTGAAGTCTGAACCTTTAGGCAAGGCTTCATAAAGAATAACTCTACCCACAGTTGTATCTATTATTTTTCCGTCAATTCTAACTTTAATTTGGGCGTGCAAATCAACATTGTTTCTTTGATGTGCTGAAATTACTTCTTGAACATTCGCAAAAACTATTCCTTCACCAAGAAGATTACATCTTGATTTTGTCAAATAATGAAGCCCTAGAACCATTTCCTGAGAAGGAACCGGCAATGGTCTTCCATTTGAAGGTGATAATAAGTTTTTAGTCGAAAGTATTAATTCTTTCGATTCAAGAACCGCTTTTCTACTTAATGGAATATGTACGGCCATTTGGTCACCGTCAAAATCCGCGTTAAATGCACTACAAACCAATGGATGTATTTTTATTGCTTTGCCATCTACCAATATTGGATAAAAACTTTGTATACCCAATCTGTGCAATGTTGGCGCACGATTTAATAGTACCGGCCTGTCTTTAACAATACTTTCTAAAATATCCCAAATTTCTGGCTCAAAACGCTCTACCATTTTTTTTGCCATACGCAAATTGGGCGCTAATTCATTTTTAATAAGTTCAGCAAAAACAAATGGTTTATATAATTCTAAAGCTAGAATTTTAGGCAAACCACAAGTATCCATTTTTAATTCTGGATCTACCACGATTACAGAACGACCTGAATAGTCAACACGTTTTCCAAGTAAATTCTGTCTGAATCTTCCTTGTTTACCGCGCAACATTTCACTTAAAGATTTTAATGGGCGCCTATTGGTTCCTCTAACAGGCTGACCTCTTCTGCCATTGTCTATTAAAGCATCAACAGACTCTTGAAGCATTCTTTTTTCATTTTTGATAATTACTTCAGGCGCTTCAATTTCTTTTAATCTTCTTAAGCGAATATTTCTGTTTAACGCTCTTCTGTAAAGTTCATTTAAATCAGAGCTTGCAAATCTACCACCTTCTAAAGGCACCAATGGTCTTAAATCAGGCGGCAATACCGGCAAGATTTCCATAACCATTAATTCTGGTCTTGTATTTGCATTAATAAAGTTTGTTAAAACTTTAATTTTTCTCATTATTTTATGACGAGAAGTAACCGAAGTAGATTTTGCGTATTCTTGGTTAAGAATACTTACTTCTAAGTTAAGATCAATTAGCTTTAAAATGTCTCTAATCGCCTCTGCACCACTTTTTGCTAAAAAATCTATATCATCTGAATGAGATTCAATATAACTTTCAAATTCTGCATTTGTTAAAATTGTTTTTCTTGGGTAAGGGGACTTCCCTTGATGAACAACTATATAAGAATCAAAGTAAATAACCTTTTCAAGATCCTTAACTGACATATCTAAAGTTAAACTAAGATAACTTGGAATACCTTTTAGGTACCAGATATGACATACGGGAGCCACTAGATCAATATGACCCATTCTCTCACGACGAACTCTAGATTGAATAACTTCAACACCACATTTTTCACATGTAACGCCACGATGTTTCATTCTCTTATATTTGCCACAGTTACATTCCCAATCCTTTACAGGACCGAAAATACGTGCACAAAATAATCCATCTCTTTCTGGCTTTAACGTTCTGTAGTTAATTGTTTCAATCTTTTTAACTTCACCGTAAGACAATGATCTTATTTTTTCAGGGGAAGCCAGACCTATACGTATTGCATTAAATTGAGTAGATCTAACATATTCTTTAAATCTACCAAGCATTTGATTAGTCACCTACTTCCTCCTTGCTAGTTTTGAAAAGATCAATTTGTAATGCTAAACTTTGTAGTTCTTTTATCATAACGTTAAATGATTCCGGTAATCCTGGTTCTGGAATATTATCTCCATCACCTCTTACAATGGCCTCATAGACTTTATGTCTACCCGTTACGTCATCAGATTTGTATGTTAACAATTCTTGTAATGTATATGCTGCACCATACGCTTCCAATGCCCAAACTTCCATTTCACCAAAACGCTGTCCACCAAATTGTGCTTTACCACCTAGAGGTTGTTGCGTTACTAATGAATAAGGTCCGACTGAACGAGCGTGAAGCTTATCATCAACCATATGATTTAATTTCATCATATAGATACAGCCTACTGTAACCGGCTGATCAAAATACTGATCAGTTCTACCATCTTTTAATCTGTAAGCTCCGGAATGTGGCATATTTAATTCATCTAATATTGGCTTAATATCATTATCAAAAGATGCACCGTCAAAAACTGGTGATTTAAAATGAACACCATTTAGGGCCACTCTTTGAGCAAGTTCCATTACTCCGTCTTGAGAATATTCTTTTTCATAATTCTCTATTAAATCTTTGGAAAAGTTTTTAATCAAGAATTTTTTAACGTGTTCATAGTTTTGTTCTTGAATAATTTTACCAAGATCTTTACCTAATCTTTGACCTGCAAACCCAAGAATCGTTTCTAAGATTTGACCAACGTTCATACGAGAAGGTACACCAAGCGGGTTAAGAACTACGTCAACTGGGGTACCATTTTCAAGATAAGGCATATCTTCTCTAGGCACTAGAACAGAAACAACACCTTTATTACCATGTCGTCCTGCCATTTTATCGCCCACAGATACTGTACGTTTTGACGCTACATATACCTTAACCATTTTGATAACGCCAGAAGGCAGAACATCACCTTTTTTAAGCTTGTTGATTCTTTCTTCTTTTAAGCTTTCTAAAACCTTAATTTGAATGTCATAAGTAGATTTTATTCTATTTAATTCTGCATTATCATTAAGATCGTCTAATTTTATATTTAATAATTCTTCAAGAGACATTTCTTTAAGCTTTTCTAAAGTTAATGCACTCTTTTTAGAACCTGCTTTTTTGCCAACAAAAAGATTAACTAACTTTTCAATTACCATTTCTTTTAATAGTCTTAAATGATAACTAAATTCGTCTTCAATTTTCTTGGTTTGCTCAGTTACGATTTCTTTATAACGCTTATCTTTTCTGATACCGCTTCTTGAAAATACTTTTACATCTACAACAGTACCTTCAATTCCAGGTGGTACTCTTAGTGATGTATCACGTACTTCTCTAGCTTTTTCACCAAAGATGGCGCGTAATAACTTTTCTTCAGGTGAGTATTGAACATCACCTTTTAGAGTAACTTTACCAACTAAAATATCGCCCGCTCTTACTCTTGTTCCGATGCGAACAATACCCTCTTCATCTAATGCAGCCAATGCTGTTTCACTGACGTTTGGAATATCCGCAGTAATCTCTTCGGGCCCAAGTTTGGTTTCACGAGCATCTACTATATACTCATCTATATGAACCGAAGTAAATACATCATCAGATACTAATCTTTTGTTTAAAACAATAGCATCTTCAAAGTTGTATCCGTTCCAAGGCATGAAAGCAACCAACAGGTTAGAACCTAATGCTAATTCATTTTTATTAATTGCCGGTCCATCTGTTAAACTTTCTCCAGCTTTTATTCTTTGACCTTTAACAACAACCGGTCTTTGGTGTATCCAAGTACTGTAACTTGATCGCTTGAATTTTCTAAGATGGTAAATATCTACACCATTTGCAAGCCAATCTTCAAAAATTGGAAATTCAGATTCGTCTGCTCTTACAATAATCGTATCACCAGATACATACTCTACAATACCTGCATGTTTTGCAGATATTACAGCACCTGAAGCACGACAAACTTCACTTTCCATTCCTGAAGCAACTATAGGAGCCTGACTCTTAATTAATGGAACTGCTTGACGTTGCATGTTTGCACCCATAAGTGCACGAGTAGCATCATCATGCTCTAAGAAAGGAATAAGAGCAGCCGCAACAGAAACCAATTGCTTTGGAGATAGATCTATATAATTTATATTTTCTTCATTTGTATATAAGAAGTTACCTTCATGGCGCGCCAATACAGAATCACTTTTGAAAGTTTTGGTTTTTTCATCGCCAGCTTCTGCTTGAGCAATGTACTTTCCGGCCTCTTCAAACGCATCCAAGAAAACAACTTCGTCTGTAATTTTTCCATTTTTAACTGATCTATATGCCGTTTCGATAAAACCTAAAGAATTTACCATAGCATATGTTGCCAATGATGAAATCAAACCAATTGTTTGACCTTCAGGAGTTTCAATAGGACAAATACGACCATAGTGTGAAGTATGAACGTCACGTATTTCATATGTTGCGCGATCTTTTAACACGCCGCCGGGCCCTAGAGCTGACAATCTTCTTTTATGCGCAATTTCAGCCAATGGGTTTGTTTGATCCATAAATTGTGATAATTGGCCCGTTCCAAAGAATTCTCTAATAACAGCACCTAATGGCTTTACATTTAAAAGATCTTGTGGCATTAATGCACCACTAATTTCTTGTAGCCTAAATCTTTCGCGAACAATTCTTTCAATTCTAGATAAACCTAAATAAATTTGGTTGCTTAAAAGCTCTCCAACCAATCTTACTCGTCTATTACCTAAGTGATCTATGTCATCCAATTCGCCTTCGCCTTTTTCTCTTAGATTTACTAAGTAACGAACAGTTGCGATAAGATCATCTTTGGTTAAAGTTGTAACGTTTGGAGCTATATCAAGACCTAGTTTACGATTCATACGAATACGACCAACTTCAGTTAAGTCGTATAATCTTCGCGAAAAGAATAAATTTTCTAAACGAGCTAGAATATCTTTTAATGTTATTGTTTCACCAGGCCAAACTTTTGCATGAACTTCTTTCAATGCTTCGTCCTGAGAATAACAAACATCATTTACTAATGTAGCTGCTAAAGTTGGTTGATAAACATAACCAGAAGAAGAGACTAAATCAAATTCAAGCTTCTTATATTTTTTTAAAAGCTCAAGTGAATCTTGATCTAAAACTTGTCCTTGCTCAACTATAATTTCACCAGTTTTAGGATCGATTAAGTCTTTAGCTAAGATTTTATTAACAAGATAAGACTTAGGAAGCTCTAATTTATCTATAACTGTTAAAAGCTTATTTAATATTTCCTTACTAACCCTTCTACCATTTAAATCCTGTAAAGAATCCGGAAGCATTTCTGACTCTAATCTTTGACCAATTAAAGAATCATCGATAGTTCTCAAAAACTTCCCATTTTCAAAGCTTACATTTTCAAATTGATAGAACATAGGGATTATTGAATCTCTTGCAATACCAAAAGCTTGTAGAAAGGTAGTAACTAATAATTTTTTCTTTTTATCAATTCTTACATATAATAAATCATTACTATCAAACTCAAAATCTAACCAAGAACCTCTCATAGGAATAATTCTGGCTAAATAACAAGTTTTACCTCTGACATCTTTTATTTTTTTACTCTTAGAAAAAACTACACCAGGAGATCTATGCATCTGACTAACAACAACTCTATCAACACCGTTGATTAAGAATGTGCCCTGATTTCCTAGCTTAATTCTTTCTTGTTCTTTATAAACATCTATCATAACAGGAAGATCACTGAAGAAAATATCCTGTTCTTTTATATCTCTTATTTTTTTCTCTCCGGTAGCAACATCCCAGCTTATAAGTTGAATTCTAATTCTCAATGGCATAGAGAATGTTTGACCACCAACTCTACACTCATCCGAATTCATAGGGGTTTTTATAGTTACTCGGGACAAACAATTTGCACAAGTTTTATATTTTGCAGCTTTTTTATTACAAAATGTACAAGTTAAATCAGAAGATAACCGTGAACAATCAGATTTTTTACAAGAAGAGCAACTCCAGGAATAACGATTAGTTATCCCCGTTAATTTACTACAAGTACATGCCCAATCGCCTAATTCATAACTGACATATTCGAGAGACATTTTATCTTCATATTCTATTGGAAAAATATCTCTTAGGACCTTTTCTAGCCCAAGTTCTGTTCGTTCATGCGGCAAGAAATCTAGTTGAACAAATTCATTAAATGACTTGGACTGAACTTCTATTAAATTTGGAACTGGAACAATGTCCTTCAACTTTCCAAAAGACTTACGAAGTACCTGCTTACCTAAATCAAAATAAGACATTGAGCTGCTCCTTACTGAGAAAAAATCTAATTATTGCGGATTTTTAATAAAAATCTTATCTTACAAATCAATAACTTTTCGAAAGTCTTTAACTATATAAAATCTTAAGAAAGTTCTACTTTTGCACCAGCAGCTTCTAATGTTTCTTTCATTTTTGCAGCGTCATCTTTTGATGCAGCTTCAGCAATTACAGTTGGAACTTCTTCAACCGCTTTTTTAGCATCAGTTAAAGTCATTGTTGTAACTTTACGTAAAGCCTTAATAACTTCTATTGCTTTTTCGCCTGAAGTCTTTAATGTTACTTTATATTCTGTTTTTTCTTCTGCCTTAGGAGCTGCTTCAGATGAAGCTGAAGTAGATGCTGCAGGAGCCATCATACTTGCAGAAATACCAAATTCTTCTTGTATTTCTTTTACTAATTTTGACAATTCTAAAGTTGTCATTTTACCAATTGAGCCAATAATTTCACGATTACTTAAATTTGACATAAAAACTCCAAAAAACTTAAATTAAATATTTAATCTTAATTAACTTGACTGCTTAATTTCTACTGTCCTACTTCTGTGGCACTATCTGATCCTTGTTCACGCTGCTTTGCTAATATATCCAAAGTCATCACTGTTTGAACAACCGATGCTTGTAATACATAACATAATTGCGCTAACAATACTTCTCTTGAAGGAAGGGTTGCGATTTCTTCGATTTCACTTTTATTTAAAAGCTTTTTATCTAAAGTTCCAATTACCAATCCCAGGGATTCATTGTTTTTTGCAAAAATATGCAATACCTTTGCTACAGCTGGCGCTTCACCTTTTGAGAAGACTACGCCCAATTGATCCTTTAAGTAAGGAAGCAACTCTTTCATTGAATCATCAACTTCAACAGCTTTTTTAACAAGTCGCATTTTTGCTATTTTAAGCTTGCCATCAACAGCACTTAACTCTCTTCTCAACGCTTGCATTGTTGCAACAGGCATTCCTTTGAAACTAATCAAAAATGATGCTTGGCTAGCTGAGAAATTTTCTTTAAGTTCATTTACTTGCAACGCTTTTTGTTGTTTGTTCATTATAGTCCTTTAAAGCTTCATCAACTCATCAACATCAATATCTATTCCTGGTCCCATACTTGAAGCCACGGTCACACTTTTTATAAATCTACCTTTAGCTGCCGCCGGTCTTGATGAAGACAATGCTTTAACAAAAGCTTCAAAATTATCGCCTAATTTATTTGCATCGAATGAAACCTTGCCAACTGAAAAATGAACAGCCCCACTTTTATCATTCTTGAAAAACGATCTACCTTTTTTTAATTCGGAGACAATTTTATCAACTTCAAAAGTAACCGTACCAGTCTTCACGTTAGGCAAAAGACCTCTAGGACCTAAAATTTTAGCTAATTTACCAATTTGACCCATCATATCAGGTGTTGCCACAACATAATCAAAGTCAATCCAGCCTTCTGAAATTTTGTCTACTAAGTCATTAGTGCCAACATAATCAGCGCCTGATTTAAGCGCTTTCTCTGCATGCTCGCCCTTAGCAAAAACCAAAACCTTAACAACACGACCTGTTCCATGAGGCAACAATACAGAACCTCTAACTGCTTGATCAGATTTTGCAGGATCAATATTCAACTGAATATTTACATCTACAGATTCATCAAATTTAGCAAATGAAAGCTCTTTTACCTTTAACAAAGCTTCTTTAATAGAAAACATGTCTTTTTTAAGACTTTGAATTTTTTCAAGAGCATTTATATATTTTTTGCCATGAGTAGCCATAAAAATCCCCATTTAATCTATGATATCAATACCCATGCTTTTCGCTGAGCCTTCGATTATTCTCTTAGCCATCTCTAAATTAGAAGCATTTAAATCAGGCAATTTAATTTTCGCGACTTCTTCTATATCTTTTCTAGATATTTTTCCTGCCGTATCAATACCTGGTTTCGTCGAACCTTTTGCTACATTTATTCTTTTCTTTATCAATTCAGATGTTGGAGGAGTTTTTACAATAAAATCAAAAGTTCTATCTGCGTACACTGTAATAAAAACAGGAACAGTTTCACCTTTTCTACTTGCAGTCTTTGCGTTAAACTGCTTGCAGAATTCCATTATATTAACACCATGCTGACCAAGAGAAGAACCAACTGGAGGCGCAGGCGTTGCACTTCCGCCACCAATTTGAAGTTTGATTTGAGCCTTAACTACCTTTGCCATTATTAACCTCTAATTATTTTTTAACCTGATCAAAACTTAACTCGACAGGGGTTAATCTACCAAATATACTGACCATTACTGTTAATTTTTCTGCCTCTGTATCTACTTTGTCAATTATACCAACAAATCCGGCAAATGGCCCACCTATAATGTCTACTTCAGTATTTTCTGTAAATTCTGGCTTAGACGATGGAACAACCACTTCACCTTTCATATTGGTAATAATTTTCTCTATTTCCTTTTTTGTAAGAGGAACAGGGTCTTTACCACCCAAAAATTTAACAACTTTTGGCGAAGATGTGACTAAATGCATGGCTTCAGGTATTAAATCCATTTCAATTAACATGTAACCAGGAAATAACCTTTGATCTTTTGCTTCAGCCGCAGTAAAGAATTCTTTTAACTTACCAGATGGAATTAGAATTTCACCAAAGTGATTTTCCATTCCTTCTTGAGGAATACGAATTTCTAGGTCTTTTTTGACCATGTCTTCATAACCAGCATATACTTGAATAACAAACCAGCGTTTCATAATAAATTAGCCTTAATATATTTGCCTTAACTAATCAAGATCCATATTCAACAAAAATATACTTGGCTAACCAAGCAAACCCAAAATCAATCGCACCCAAATAAATCGAGAAAGCAACAATCAAGATCAACGCTATTACAGTAGCGCCAATAAACTCTCTTGAACTTGGCCAAGCAATTTTAGATAATTCCCATCTAACTTCTTTTAAAAATTGGCCTAAATTTTTCATTACTTTCACCCAATCTCATTACTATGTTATATCAAAATTTATAAAGTGGCAGGCCAGGAGGGACTCGAACCCCCAACCCGCAGATTTGGAGTCTGCCGCTCTGCCATTAGAGCTACTGGCCTATTACTACTTAGTTTCTTTATGCGCTTGATGTTTGCGACAACGAGAACAATACTTTTTTAATTTTAATGAACCAGCAGATCTTTTTTTATTCAATACTTGCGTATAATTACGCTCTTTACACTCTCCGCACATTAAATGCGTGGTAACACGATTCTTAGCCATAAATCACCTGACCTTATTAGTAAATTCTTTTATTTATCAAAAAACTTGCCTGCTATACATATCCCGGGCGAAGTATGGAGCCCGCGACCGGACTCGAACCGGTGACCTCTTCCTTACCAAGGAAGTGCTCTGCCAACTGAGCTACGTGGGCAATAAGCCTTTGTCTAGTCCGCACGGAGCATCGTTACATGCAATTTCATTTGTATGTACAAATTTTAAGGTATCGCATCTTTTTTTATTTAATTTAGTCTTGTTTGGAAACATAAATTAAACTCATATTATTCTAATAATAAATCAAAAAAAGAAAAAAACAATTTTTTTTAAAACGACCATCTTTTATTTTCCAAAGACTGGCCGCGCCAGTCGAAGTTTGCCGAGCCTGAAGGCCCGGATAAACGAAGACTGGAGCCGGCCACTGGACTCGAACCAGTGACCTGCTGATTACAAATCAGCTGCTCTACCAACTGAGCTAGGCCGGCGTCTCATTATTTTTAATATCTATATCAATCTATCAAAGCCTTTAATCACTTAAAGACTGGCTCCATCATTTCATTATTCTAAATGACAGACTGGCTTGCCAGTCATTCGTGAAACGAATGCCTGGTGCGGGAAGCGGGGCTCGAACCCGCAGCCTACAGCTTGGAAGGCTGTCGCTCTGCCAATTGAGCTATTCCCGCGTGGTTCGATACATTCTACTTCGCTAAAGCTTCCGTCTTCGCTCTTCGAGCTACGCCGGACGCGTCGCAGAACACGGCACCATGAACGGTTCTAAACAAAATTTCAATAAAGTTTTCATCCCTTGGACTGGCCCACCTGTCATTTCTTTCAGAAATGCCTGGTGGCGAGAGAAGGATTCGAACCTTCGAAGGCATAGCCAACAGATTTACAGTCTGTCCCCTTTGGCCGCTCGGGAATCTCGCCGTAAAACATTTCAAGAGCTATATAATTCAGATAATAATATATGGCTTTTAAAATGATTTCAACTTAATATTTCAATATCTTTTAAAAAGTTACAAATGCGTAAGAAAATTTTCATATATTATATTAAATACTAAATTAATGCTTTAATCAATACCCAAATTGAATTTGATGCAAAAACACCTGACCAAAATGGCTCCCAATTCTCTTTTTTTGTAAGTATAAAATTAAAAAAAGAACCCAATATTAAGCCTAGAGAAATGTTGAATGGCATTAATAGTCCGCCCAATACCAACATTGGATTCATTTTTATTTTTTTCAAAATATATCCAAAAATAAATCCTAAAAATAAAACACAATAATTAAAATTTATTGCATTAATTAATAAAGCTCTTGCCTGCGATCTTTGAACAAATAAAGTGCTCGATCCTAAAGAAAATTGATTAATTAAAACCCAAAATATAATACCTACTGAAATGGAACTTAATACAATCCCAACTAATTGATATTTTTTAACTCTTTTGTTATCTATTCCACTTAAATGAGCTAACTTCTTACCAAATAACAGATCGGCTGTAACGCCCCCGCAAACTTCTACAAATGTAGCAATTATAGTTAACTGCATAAATGATAATTTAAACAAGAACATGGCAGGAACCATCACAAAGGTTGCAAACCGACCTAACTGTGCCAAACCAATTTTGCCCGCAATGGCGGTGATTTGAAAAGCACAAACTGCGGTAAATAAAATTACATATACTGAAACTATTGGCGAAAAATTGAAATATGTAAAAAAAGCAAAATTCAACACAATTATTAATAACATTGGAACTGTTAATTTTCCCCCGGTCACCCTGAGCGAACAAAGTGAGTCGAATGGGTTATTTTTTTGAAACAATAAATTTTGCTTATCAGAATCCTTAGATTTTAAAAATTCTTTAATTAAACCTTTAAGTAATTTAGGCAAATCTGACATACCCAAAACAGCTCCACATAATACCATGCCACTGCAGAATGCCAATATAAATGAAACAGACGATATATTTTTAAAAAATAGGTTATTAATAACATCTACAATAAATATTTTAGAGCATGCACCCAAAATTAAAGGTAAAGTTATTAAGCTTCCCGTTATGTAACCTATTGCCCAGTAAATTGGAAACATCTCCAATTGGATAGCCGGAATATGAATAACGCCCAATTTAATTGGATCTAAAATATTAATAACTTTTGGAATAAAGCTTTTTATTTTCCAAAAGCCGTCTTGCAAAGCACAAAATATAACAGTTGTAAAAAAACCAATTACTAAATACATAGCTTGTTTAAATTGATTCTGTGCGCTTATCATTGTATGCACTAATTGACCAATAGGAAATGCCAATTGTTGTTCTACTATAAATCTATGTTCAAATAATTCAGCAATTAAAAAACCTAGCAACCCTGCAGATAGTGACAAAAAAAACAGAGTTAAACTAAACTCCATAGGACTTTGCATTAACTTATTAAATAATTCAGGATCTAAAAAATATAAAGTTGGAAAAGAAAAACCAAGTGCTGTAGCCAAAATTCCACCAATTGAACTGCCAATAACTGCAAGAGCAATATTATGATTATGATTTTTATAAAACATTGTAAATATCATAATTGATATTAATACAATTGTTGGGTGTATCCATGGCCCTATTGGAGTAGCCATAGAAATAAAACTCATTACACCGGTAGAAAACAAAGCAAGTATTAGTGTTACTAAAAAAGAAAATAAATTCATACATCAAATTTTACTATGAATTACTCTTTATGTCTAAAAGTTCATTATTAATAATTTTTTTATTATTTAGACGCTGCATGAAGCATTACAAGTTTATTGTAAATATACTTAGCTGCAAATATGCTGGAAATTGTTAATAAAAATACCGTTTTATAGTTATATTTAGGATTAACTTTTTCTATATCTGACTCTATTTCGTACCATCTTTTGAATCTATAACCGCTACGACAATCTTCGTGATGCTTCACATAATCGACCATACACCCTTGTGTAGACATATCAATTATCCAACAAGCTGGGATACCTACTATAGGATTGGCTTTAAGTTCCCGTATAATATACCTACTAAAATCTTTATAGCACACCCATAAATATGAAGATTCAGCCTGCCTATATGAATACAGATTTTTGCAATACTTTTCCATATATTTGATAGGCTCAACGTATTCATTGGATTCTTTGCAATCATCATTTAGTAAAGCAAGTTCATGCTCAATTAAATGATCAATTGAAGAACACTGTATTACAACCCCACGATCGCTTGTCCAATATTTATCTAAACTCTCTTCTATGCCTTTAACAGATTTAATATCTCCGTTTGATCTTTCACAGTTTTTTTTAAATTCCATTAAATCATTTAATAAAGCCGCTTCATGCCCCAAACATTGATTTTCATTTGCAAATATGAGTTCATGGGTATCGCATTGATCTTTAGCATCTATAAATAGAATTTGTCGCAAAAGAACAAAAGTTATAAACCAAAGCGCCAAAAAACGCTTCATCAATGTAAACTTTTGGCTCTGAGTCAAATTTTTAACCACGTTCTGAACAATCATCAAATCACTTGAATTATGAGAAAGATTACTTGAAGTATCCATGCAGTTTAGTTGCGATACAAAAAATAACGAAAGTAACAATATTTTTCTTACAAACATATAACACCCTATTAATTAAATTACATTGTACTATAAGTATAAATATGTTTGCAGTAAACGTCTATTTCCAGAGAAAAAGCAAATAAGTCCACGAAAAAATTAATAAGCTGTGAAAAGTCAAAATTAATATCCCATGATAGTTTTTTAGCTTTTCTATATAAAAAGTATTCATAAAAAACAGTAAGAATGCGAGAATCAAGAACATTGTAAAAATATGATCGCTTAAAATAAAGTAAGAAACTTTAGGCGACATAGTTTCAATTACAAATCTATACCCTAAAATAGCAGGTACAACAGAGGCAGAAATGCCAAGTATTATATCTTTATTGTGCGGATTAAAAGAAAAAACAAAAAGCGATAGAAAGAATACCACAAAAAGTGGTAAAAAAATTAATAAAATATCTCGAAAGCTAGAAGTGACAAAATCCATAGTAAAAATAGCCCTAGGAAAAGTTGAATTTAATTCTTTGTTGTGCGTATCTAAAATAGTTTGGCCATAACCACTTTCTACATCTTGATTTATCCTTGTCCAACCGGGAGTAAATAAGCTATCAGAAAATATAGTCTGGGTTTTATCAATGTCAAAATAGAATTTATTAGCATCTAAAAACTTATTATTTAAAACTATAGAAAGTTTATGGCTATCAATAGGGAAAAAATGATAATTTAAATTAGAGGTAAATTTAACACGAACATCATATCTTACAAATGTTTTTCCATCAGGCATCTCGCGTTTAAACATACTGTTTCTATTGGCAAGTAATCCGTCTTTTAAAATTTCACCTTTATTAAATGAAAATTTTTCTATTATATCTTGCGAAACCTTTTTAGAATCAAAAACAAACCAAACAACACCTTCAAAAAGAAAATCATTTTTAGGCATATCAAAATCAATAAAGTTACGTAAAAAAAATCCGGTTTTTATTGGAGTTAAATTCTGTTTTTTTTGCGCTTCAATTTGCAAAATATGTGGGTATGCATCAAAAATTTTATGCGAATTTAAAGCTTTGTAGGTAAGTCCGACTAAAACCAAGCATGTAAATGCCATTAAAAAAACTTGTTCAATTGGATTAGCAAATCTGTTTAATTGTATCAATACGCGCTTCATTCTTTTTCCTTTCATTATCCCTCGATACTAATGCTTCGCATTCACTCGGGATGCCGGTAATACAATAAGAACAGGCATCTCGAGTAGCTCGAAGAGCATATCGAGAGATATCATTTATAATAATTTATCAGGATAATTAGAAAAAATTCCGTCAACACCCAAATTTTTTAGAAATTCAATATCTTTAAAATCGTTAACAGTATATACAAAAACTTTTATATTATGCGCATGCGCATTTGTTATAATTTCTTGGTTAACTAAGCTCATATCTAAACCAATAATATTGCAATTATATTCCTGTGCTATTTTAAAATAATCAGCAGGCTCATAAAAAAGCAATTCTGTTTGAACTTGATTATTGTATTTTTGAAATTCTCTAATTTCATTAAAATCAAATGAAGAAACTAGAAAATCATCGTAAGACCAGCCTTTTTTAACATAACCTTCAATTATTAGATTAACTTTTTGCGCAATTTGGTCACCCTTTAATTCAATATTCACTTTGCAGCGCCTATCAACAAGATCTAAAACTTCATACAAAGTTGGGATGTGTTCCCCATCACCTGCATCTAATTTTTTTAAATCACTCAAAGTTAAATCACTGACTAAACCATGACCATTTGTAGTTCTATCAACCGTTTCGTCATGTATTACTACAATTTCACCTGATGCACATTGCATCACATCAAATTCGATCATATCTACTTTTAGTTCAATTGCGCGCTCAAAAGATTTTAATGTATTTTCAGGCTCATAACCACATGCGCCTCTATGACCAATTTTTATTAATCCACTCATATTAAAAACAATCATTATTATTAAAATTATTTTTTTCACGGTTAATCCTAATCTACTAAATTAACTGCAAAGAAAAATATAAGAGTTTAAATATATAAAATACAAGATTTGTTAAAAATCAGACATTTGCTTGCCGGCCAAAAAGTGAATATGGAAATGGAAAACACATTGCCCAGACTCTTTTCCATTGTTGGAAACTAGCCTAAAAGATTGTGAATCTAATAAATCATGAGATAATTCTTTAGCCATTAAAAGTAACTTGCCACTTAGAATCACATTATAATCTTGTAAATCTCTGATGTCTGAAAAATGTTTTTTAGGAACTATTAAATAATGAACTGGTGCTTTTGGATTAATATCTTTAATGACTATAACGTCATCATTTTCTTTGATTATAGTACTTGGAGTAACTTTGTTGATTATTTTACAGAAAATACAATTGTCTGACATTAAAAAAACCTTCGATTTTTTAATATAGGAGATACATTTGACCCAGATTGAAGTAAGTATGTCTTAGAAAATAATTCTGTAAATAGGTGAAATGATAATAAAAAACAAATCTAGTTTTGATACTCTTAAATTTCTTGTTTTAGTTTTTTTATTAAATCCTTAGTATTTGAAAAAAATAAAGTTAAATTGCCATAACGCCTTTTAAATGGAGTATCAATATTATTTGCAATCACAAAATTTTCACCTTCAGGGTAGTATTCTCTAAATGCTTCAAAATTTTTTGAAATACTTTGTGTAATCGAATCTTCAGTTATTGTAAATTTACATTCTACTGCAACAAGTGAATCTTCAGCTCTATTTTTTATAACAAAATCGATTTCATGTCCACGTTTATCGCGCCAATAATTAATTGCTCTTGTTTGCAAATAACCATGTATCTCATTCAATACGCATTGTTCCCACATAAGACCAAGATCCTCGGGACGCAATTCATGTCTTCCCTTTGCAAAACAAACAAATCCCGTATCAAAACCATATACTTTTGGTGCCATTACAATTTCCGTGGGCTTATGTGTCGAATATGGCCTTATCACATGCACAACAAATGTTTCTTCAAGAATATCAAGATAATTTACTATTGTTTGCCTTGTTACTTCACACGGTCCTGTGAATTTAGTTGCTTCAAACATGCCACCGCTATGCGCCAATAATAATTCTGCAAATTTTTGAAAAGAGTATCTTTTGCCAACACTAAAAACATCTTGAATATCTTTGGCCCAATAAGCATCTATCCATTCTTGAAAATCTACTTCAGGTAATTTACTTCTTACGTACAAAGATGGAAAGCCACCAAATAAAAATCTGTGTCGAATATCATTTTTTCCAAAAAGTTCCATTTCTTGCAATAATATCGGAGTTAACCAAATTTCTCTTTTGCGTCCCGTTAAAGTGTCTTTAAATTTCTTGCTTGCACCTAAAGTTGATGAACCCGTAGCGATTATTTTAATGTTTGGGTAATGATCGGCTGCTATTTTTAGAATTTCAGATGGATTATCGAGTCTATGTATTTCATCTAAGACAATTTTTTTGCCATTGTTGCTCTCTAGAAAACCTTCAGGATCAATAAATAATTGACGCGTTCTTGGCCTTTCACAATCAAAATATGTTACATCTTCAAGACTTTGACACAATGATGTTTTACCTATTCTACGAACACCCATTAACCAGATAATATTCTTCTCTTTCCAGGCATCTTCTATCTTTTTTTGCCAAAATGGCCTTTTTATAATCATACTTTCCTAAACCTTATATCTATACTATGTGTTAAGTCAATTTAACATATAGGCTGACTAAAATGCAAGTTGATTTAACATTTAGTACAATTTCCAGGTTCAGAAAAGATATATTTTGAATTAAAAAAAGACCGGCTTTTACACCGGCCCATTCTGTAAAAAATAACTTTGATTATAATTTGCTTGGAATAAAAACTTCTTTTTCAATAACTGTTTTTACATATGAAAAAAACTTAATCTTTAAATTTTCTTCTTTTTCATTATTACCTAGCATTTCTTTTTTTATTTGAGACTCATTAGTAGTTCTAAAGAACCAATCAATTCCATTCGTAAGTGTATACATTTCTTCTGGATTATGAACTGATAGTTCTTCTAGTTCAATATTTACAAGTGCAGCCCGCACTTTATCATCATTATTAGTCTTTCTTGTAATTAAATTTAACATCGCCAAAAAATTGAGTCGAGATTCAATAGAACATCTATCAAAAATTTCTTTTTTGAATCTAACTGCTTTTTCATGAATTGGTGTATTTTCACTCGCAAATCCACTAATAATTTTAGTTGCATCATCCATGATGCTAGACTCAGAAGCTTTACTTGAGAACGATAAACCTAAAGAAACTGATAAAACTAGAAAACTTAATAACTTTTGCATGTTTTTACTCCATGTTTAAAAAGCCTGTTTTCACAGGCTTAATTTGATTATAATTTACTTTGTATCATTTGTGAGTTCTCATTAAGAGAATTAACATTCTGCTTTTCAGAATTTTCACTATACAATTCTTTCAAATACTCAGTGAATTTTAAAGATAATTTGTTAATAGCTATTATATTTGACTCACTTTGAAAATTATTATTAAAATCTATGTCAGGACAATTATTAACTAGGTTAATATATTCATCATAAACAGTTGTATCTTTACACTTAGAAAGCGATTTCTGCAAATTAAGACTTGGGGTATCTGCAAGGTTATAATACCCTTGTGTAAATGATTTCACCATAAAATCATTAAATCTTAAAATTACGTTATAATAATTTTTTTTATCTTCCATAGAAAGTCTATCAAGACATCTTGTAAATCTTATTAAACGTCTTCGAAATTCTACTTTCTTTTTCAATGTTTCTTGGTCACGATTACTCATTTCTTTATCACTTTGGTTTTGTTTTGATAATTCTGCAGCATTAATTCCACTGCATAAAACTAAAGAAACTGATAAAACTAGAAACTTTATACTATTTTTCATGTTTTTACTCCATGTTTAAAAAGCCTGTTTTCACAGGCTTAATTGTGATTATAATTTACTTGGGATTTTTAATTCTTTTTCTAAAGATTTAAGTAATTCTGAATTGAAAGCAATATTGTCTTGAATATCATTAACGAAAGCTTGATCTCCATGTGATGAGTTTTTATAAAAATATTTTCCAATGAACTCATTATATTCATCAAGTTTATAATATCCGGTAGGAAGACCCAAAATATTTTTGTCTGCCATTTGACATCTTAATCTATTTAGCTCATTATCAAAGTTATCATATGCAATCACTTCATCTTGGGTAAGCGTATGCGGCAGCGAATGAATATCTTTTTTTTCTCTTATTTTTCTTAGAATATTGATTAAAATTATTTTTTTCTTAGCATTAGTTGTTGCAATATACGAATAAAACAATACTTTATCTCTTTGAGAAAAACTATTAAAGCTTCTTAACAATTTATCAGTTACAGTCTTCAATTTTGCTTTTTTTTCTGCATGTTTTAATGTTCTTACTATCTCTTGAGCTTGTTTATATTCATCTACTTCAGAAGCATTGCTTGAGAATGATGAAACTAATTTAATTCTATCTTGAAGCTCTAGCTTTTTTATTTTCTCTACAGCTTGTTCATATTTTTCTACTTCAGAAGCCCTACTTGAGAAAGATAAAACTAAAGAAACTGATAAAACTAGAAAACTTAATAACTTTTTCATGTTTTTACTCCATGTTAAAATAAAAGAGCCAGCTTTTACGCCAGCCCTATTTTTGATTATAATTTACTTTGAATTCCGAAGAATTTTTTACTTTCTTCATCCGATTTTCCAATTGCTTTCATAAATTTTTTATGTAAAAAATCTCCAATTGCCAATTGGTACGCCCAAGCCAACTTTTCAGATTTGTTCATCATATATTTTATCAACGTAAAATATTCTATGACTACTTTGGATACATTATGCTTGCTATGCAATTTCAACAACATCTTATTTACATCTTTCATAGAAAAACAAGTTTCGTAAAAGATAGCCACAAGTTTATTTCGTGACGTTACATTCATCACTCCATAAATTAATTCAGGTTTATAAATGAATTCGTCCTTATAGGTCAACTCACTAAGATTCTTCTTAAATTCTTTTAATCTTTGCTTAAACTCAATGTCATTTTTTACTTCTTCTACAGCAGCATTATTTTCTGATGCTTGAATTGCATTGGCTAAAACCAAAGAAACTGATAAAACTAGAAACTTTATGCTATTTTTCATGTTTTTACTCCATTTATTAAAATTACACATTTATTACTAATAGAATAACATGTCTGAAAATTAAGTCAACTGGGGGATAAGGAAATTTTGTGTTTGTTATCCCTTCCGCCGTCACCCCAGGCTTCGCTCAAGGCTTCGCCGGGCACGGCAAGGCTATTGCGGACACGCGATACTTTACTCGGGATGCCTATAAAATGAGGTATAAATATAAGGGGAATATTATTAACTTTTCAGGTATAAAGTCAATTGCCGGGAGCCCAGGCTTTGCTAAAGCTACGCCGGGCAGGCCGGAATCCCTTCGATACGCGCTTCGCGCTACTCCCAGCCTTCGCATAAAGCTTCGGCGGACACGCAGGATAAACTTCTCATCCGGCGCACAATCAAGGGGGCTAAAATATATGCCGGGAGCCGGAATCGAACCGGCAAGATGTTACCATCGCGGGTTTTTGAGACCCGTGCGTCTACCTATTCCGCCATCCCGGCAAAAATAGTACGAATTTTTATAAAACAAATTCTAAACTAACCGCTAGCAGAAGTCAATTTTTTAAAATTTTATTTCTATTTTTTATAAACCCTTGAAAATACTTAAAGCTTTTTGAGACAATATGAATAGAACCTGGATAAGTTTCTAGGTAAATGTAAAAAAAGGAGTATCTCATGAAAAAGCTTTTAGCTTTAGCTCTATTGAGCTCAGTTGCTTTAGTTTCTGCTGGTTGCAATGATTGCAAGACTACTTGTGAAAAAGCGCCTATCTGCGAAAAAGAAGTAACAAGAACAGTTAGAAAACCTGCTAAGAAACATTGCAAAACAGATTGTTGGTACGAATGTCCAACTGACTGTGTAAGAAAAGATAATGTAGAGTAATTCTACTCATCTTTCAGTTTCTTCAGGGCCGAGATCTTCTCGGCCCTGTGTCTTTTAAATCGGATTACCCTTCAAGTTCGCTCGCAAAGCTTGCTACCTTCAGGGCGAACGGAAATTTTTATAATTCTTATAACTTACCCGAAAAAACTAAAATTGTTCCATCCAACCCGTTCGCCCTGAATGAAGCGAAGCGTAATTGAAGGGTCGTCAGCCTAATTTTTAGAATAAGCTATCAGATTAATAATTTACGTCGCAAAATTAGCCAAATTAAATATCGGTATATAAATAGCAAAGATTAACAATGCTATTAAAATTCCAAGAATTAACATTAAAGCGGGCTGCAATAAATAAAGAACTAAATTAATTAACTTATACGATTTTTCATAATAAAGATGAGACACCTGATCAAGCAAATAACCTAATCTGCCGGATTCTTCCCCAATTTTTACCATTTCAA
>Ga0206857_1087_pt1 | contig 20696 bp, 16 predicted proteins | sample Alteio_BWOrgCont_49_FD_152865 | JGI IMG/M metagenome (GOLD analysis project Ga0206857, IMG submission 152865) | Enriched cells from forest soil in Barre Woods Harvard Forest LTER site, Petersham, Massachusetts, United States -... | ecosystem: Environmental > Terrestrial > Soil > Temperate forest >...
TATGCCACGAGAAAAGGCAAAATCGACAACTCCCACAAAGATTCCTAATATGAAAGAACTCAAAATCACGATCAGGGTCGAATCAATCAGTTCGCGGCGGGTAGTCCAGGAAACCTTCCGCATCTCCGCAAATACTTCCCCGATAAACTTTTGGACCTTTTCAATCATTCTTAAAACAACCTTCCAAAATCTAAACAGGCCTGGCAGGAGTCGAACCTGCAACGCACGGTTTTGGAGACCGTCGCTCTACCAATTGGAGCTACAGGCCTATACGTTACAGGTTAATAAAGGTTATTTCTTGGTCTCTTTGTGCGCAGTACGCTTGCGACAAAAAGCACAGAATTTCTTTAATTCCAGGCGTTCTGGATTTTGTTTCTTATCTTTGGTGCTGTTGTAATTGATACGGTTGCACACAGTGCATTGAAAATGAATTGTCTCGCGCATATTTATTATCCTACTCTTGCGCTCCCCCGCAGTATTCCAACGGAGTCACAGAAGATTTTTTGTTGTATGAAGCTCTTTTTAAAGAAGCCCTCGAGCGGGATTGAACCGCTGACCTCGTCCTTACCAAGGACGTGCTCTACCAACTGAGCTACAAGGGCATTCATAGTCTTGCCACCTTGCAGCCTTTGCCTAATAAGCCAGGCAAAAATAATGAACCAAGAGTATATCCGTGAGGTAAAATCTTGTCAAGAATATTTTTTCAGTTTAAACAAGTTTTAAAAAACGCCGCTTGCCAATCTTTAACACACCCGCCACAGGAACCCAATTCTCGTCGCCAACTATATTCCCTTCATGGCTAATTGCCTTCTCCGTGATCAAACGCCTGGCTTCATTCCTGGACGCAGACATTTTCGTAAATACCAATATATCAATGAGTTTATCGCCATGCTGAACTTTATGTTCAGGAATATCCTTAGGAATTTGGTGCTGGCTGAACGTTTTTTCAAAATGTTCACGTGCTTTGAATCCCACACTAGAGGAAGACGTTGAGCCTTTAAGAGAAAGTAACGGGGCCCAACCAGATTGATCTACAGAATGAAACATATCAACTATTAATTGAGCCAATAATAATTTAGCTTCCTTAGGATGAATCTTCTTAACTAACTCCAAATCGACTTCAGTCAAAATTTCATAATAGCGCAGCATCAGCTCATCGCTGATAGACATAACCTTGCCAAAAATATCATTAGGTGCATCGTTGATACCAATAGCGTTACCTAAGGACTTGCTCATCTTATTAACACCGTCGGTACCTTCTAAAAGTGGGGTCATGAGCACTACCTGTGGTTTTTGACCATAGGATTCCTGCAATTGACGGCCCATGAGCAAATTGAATTTCTGGTCATTGCCACCCAGTTCCACGTCTGCCTTTAGGTGCACTGAATCATAGCCTTGCAAGAGCGGATAAATAAATTCAAGCAGACTGATCTCTTTGCCTGTTTCAAAACGCTTTTTGAAATCCGCGCGGGCCAACATCTGGGCTACGGTCGAGCGTGCAGATAATTCCAACAAATCTTGGGGAGTCAATTTATTCAGCCAATGGCTATTAAAAACCACTGAAGTCTTTTGCGGATCGAGGATTTTAAATACCTGGGCTTTATATGTAGCAGCATTCTTTTCGATATCAGCCAAAGACATTTTCTTGCGCAGTTCGTTGCGGCCTGTCGGGTCACCGACTTGGGCGGTAAAATCACCAATGAGGAACACCACTTTGTGCCCTAAGTCTTGGAATTGTTTCATCTTACGTAAGAGTACGGTATGGCCTAGATGGATATCAGGAGCTGTTGGGTCAAAGCCTGCCTTAATAATTAATGGGCGGCCTTCATTAAGCTTGGCCTCTAGATCAGGCAAACTTATAATTTCAGTGGTACCACGAGATAATTTTTTGAGGGCTTCTTGGGGTGTCATAGAAAAACGATAAGGTAAAAAGGGGACGTCTACCAACTTTGTAAGGAAGCCGAATTTCGGCAATTCTAAACAAAATTGGTAGACGTCCCCTTTTTACCTAATTTTTACAAACGAGCGCTGACGCCGATCTTCATGCCTTCGACATCAACCTTAATGATCTTCACTTGAAGCTTATCACCAGGCTTTAAAGCAGCTGCCTGGGTCTTATCAATTTCAGATGAATACACCAGAGCTTCGATATCATCTTGCAATTTCACAAAGACACCGAAGTTAGAATTCATGATCACCTCTGCATCCACAACAGCACCAACCGGGAATTTCTCGGCAATGGTAGTCCATGGATTAGGCTGAAGTTGTTTTAACCCTAAGGTGATTTTACGAGCCTCAGAATCAACAGCCAGAACGGAGACTTGTACTTCCTGTCCCTTTTGCAGTACTTCCTGAGGATGATTGATCTTCTTGATCCAGGACATGTCAGAGACATGGATCATGCCTTCAAGACCATTATCCAGCTCGACAAAAGCGCCATAATCGGTAAAGCCGCGCACAACACCCTTGGCGGTTGCGCCAACGGTAAATTTAGCAGCAGCTGAACCCCACGGATTTTCTTCCAATTGTTTCATGCTCAAGGAAATGCGCTTGGCATCCTTGTCTACATTGATCACTTGGACTTCGATCACATCCCCTAATTTAAACATATCCTGAGGATTGACCATCTTCTTCTGCCAGGTGATTTCTGAAGAATGCAATAAACCTTCGATGCCCTTGTCGATTTCGACAAACACACCATAAGGCATAATATTCACGATCTTACCCTTGATACGGGCGCCCGGAGGGAATTTAGCAACTGACTCATCCCATGGGTTTGAAGTAATTTGCTTGAGGCCTAAAGAAACCTTGGAATTGGCCTGATCAAAATCCAAGATCAAGACATCCATTTTCTGGCCAACAGCGACGATTTCGGAAGGATGGTTAATGCGGCTCCAGCTCATATCAGTGATATGAAGAAGACCATCAACCCCACCTAAATCGATAAAGGCACCGAAATCAGTGATACCCTTGACAGTACCACGGCGCTTCTGGCCCTTCTTTAATTCAGACCAAAGCTTCTCGCGCACCTCTTCACGTTCCTTCTGCACCATTTCGCGGCGGGAAAGAATCAGGTTACGGCGCTGCTTGTTCATTTTGGCCACTACAAACTTATAATTATGGGTGGTGATATCATGATTGGAGATGCCCTTAAAAGCGGATAAAGACATCGGTAAAAAGGCCTCAATGCCAAAGACATCGACGATGTAACCGCCCTTAACAGCGCGCATCACACGTCCTTCAACAATGTCACCTTCGTTGATATCATCAGAAATCTTCTGCCATCCTTTGAGCCTCTCTGCTTTTGAATAAGAAAGGATCAAACGACCGTTATCATCCTCGATATTCTCGATTAAGACTTCCAGTTGCTGGCCGATGGCCAACTCTGTGGGGTTACGGAATTCCTCGATGGGAACAAAACCCTCTGACTTAAAACCAATGTCAACGATGACCTCCTTAGCGGTAATCGCGGCAATGGTCCCCTTTGCTACTTCGCCTTCCTTAATGTCTTTCAAGGTTGAGGCGTACAACTCTTCCATTAATGATTTTTCTGCACTCATGGATTTAAAACCTGCTTTCTTTTTCATATTCTTTGGCAGACCTTCCCCTCGGAAGGGGACTCCAGTCCTTGCCCCAAAGTTCGGACATTATGGCAAAATAATCTTAAATGTCAATTAAATTTTAATGAGCGGCCGGAGCGCCCAAGAAGCCGCGCAGGTCCTGAAGCGGCTCTACACTAATAATAATAGGCAGAACACCCGTGGCATTTTGCAACGCCGCCAGCTGTGCGGGGTCAAGATGAAACTTAATCCCAACACTAGGCATGTCATTGCGAGAAGCCGAAGGCGACGAAGCAATCTCTTGTTTAATCTCCAACGGCAGCTTATTACGGGTCAAATCAATACCACCCCTCATGGCCCTATCTCGCCACAATCCACTATACTTGGCCTGTACAATCACCTTTGCTTGTTTTCCCAAAACCGTATCTGCATCTTTTACGTCCAGAATTTCAAAATCACCTGCGGGTAGGATTACGTGACTTATTCCATAGCCTTCACCATGCAAATACGGTTTAGACCGTATTCTTTCCAATCTACTTAAGAAAGTTTGAGGAAAATCGAAATCAAAACATGACACCACATGATTAACAGGATCTATCTGTAGATAGATCGGCAATTCATTATTCATTTCATTGCCATGCACATAGGCATTCTTTAGAAGTTCCAAAGGGATGCTTCCACCCCATAACCCTGCCGATAATGCCCTTGAAATCTCCAAAAACCGCTTACCTATGCGCGCATAATTTCTTCTCCAAAGAATTCGTTTGTAATTAACTGGTCCAAAGGTGATTTTTATAATGCTTTGGGCGTCTTCCAACCCAAGCAGTTCCTGCTTTCCAACTACGCTCAACTCATCATTTTCATCAAATAATTTACTCCCAATAGACATATCAAAGACGACAAATTTAGACGCTGCCACATGGGTATGGATCCAATCTTCCATATGCTTAATCCTATTCTCTATACCCATCCCCTGGTCGGTCAAATCAATACCACCCTTTTGAACACCCATCGCGTAATCTTCAAAAACGTAAATTCGATATTCACTGATATCTCCCAATAGATCTTCCTGTGTTACAGATAGGTTTTTAGCTAAAAGTGGTATAAACTGCAGATCGATTTTGTCTGACCTCTTAACATCTGTCCAATGGTAAATCAATGATTTCGATAATCCTGATGCTTCAGCAAATCTCAAGTTTCTTCCTTGATCTGGATATCGCTGAATTAGAAAATGAATAAATCTTGACTTTATTTTGTCATAGTTACTTTTGACTTCTTGCTCATAAAGCCCTATTTGATCTCTCAAACTTTTTATCTCAGAATCGAATTCAAAATCATTTAAAGAAAGAATATTCTTATCATAAAATTGGGCTAAAGCAACGATAACTCCTTCTGGCAAAGCCCCATAGGTTCCACTCTCAAGCAAACCGAGATTAGGAGGATTTAAATTTTCGCCTTTCGTCCTCAAAATTTCCTGAAGGCGTGGATCCCTTAAGACCTCCACATAACTTCTCTGACCACGCCATTCACGCAAAAAGTACCCAATACGTGTGGCCAATTTTCTTCTCAGGATAGGCATCTCTTCTTCCTTGAGGAAGCGTATTGCTGGTTCTAAATCTTTGCCCTTACTTAACTCTTCAAACAGAAAAAACTTTTCCTGCATGTTCTCTAGTGATATTCCTTCATTAAGCCCTCCTAGTGTTGCCGACATACTTCCTAGAGAGGATTTCATTAAAGATAATACACTGACCTGATAACTATCAAGACCCAGGGAGAATAATTTCAAAAATAAACGCTTACCTTGATTATTAAGCTTATCAAGCCTAATCTCTTCGTCCCTAAGCGGTGTCAACTGACCATAAGTTATTTTTAATTTGAGAAAACCTTGCCTAACATCTTCGCTAGGCACTCCGGCATATTTCTTACTCTTGATCTGACTCAAAAACGAACTCGAGATCCCCACCATTCTTGCAACGTCATCTTGCATGGCGCCGTTTTCTTCTAAATAGAGCAATAAAAAACTCGACATGGTCTGACGAATGGAGTTATTAACCTGCTCCTGATACCCTGATAAAACCTCTAAATCAGCCAAAAGTGATTTCAAAGTACCCATTAAACTGGGAATGACTACCGTTCCATGCCGTACGGAAAATAATATTTCTTCTAACTCGTCAAACCTTTCAGAAATATTGTCAAGATCCCTTCGCGCACTGTTTTTCAATTCTAAGGCTTCTGAAATATCTCTTTCATATGAATCTTTCACATCCATCGCCTGGTCTGGAGCTCGCATCGCAAGATCATTAGGTCTGACAATGTCTAATATCAAATCAAATTCCTTGTTAGACGTTGGTTCATGAATAACATAATCATTATTATTAAATCGCACCATGATTCTTGTATACGCCCACTGCTCTGGGGGTTTCGAATTCCTAAACTGACTCCCAAACATGACTTGAAAAATTCTTTCCCAATTATCAGATCTGATTTCTTTCTCAGGAATTTTTAGCTCCCTTGGGACTTCCCAAAACCCTTTTCTTTCAATTTCAGAAATCACATCTTCCAGGCTATATTCTTTGTCAACCGGATGCCAAAGTCCCGTCGAAGGTAAATAGGCCGTAAAAATTATTTTATTTTCTTGGTGTAGCTTTGATATTATTGAACGAATGACCGTCTGCACACAATCATAAGGTGTCCCTCCTAAAAAAACAGCAGATTCACCAATAACATCTTCCTTAGGTTCAAAATCACCCCATTCACTCTCCTCTTGCTCTACTCTTAAGAATTTTTCATCTTTAAGAAAATCTGGAAAAGGATATCCAAGGTTCCATATGACCATAATGGGTTTATGCACCTTATTAAATGCTCTAACAAATTTTTTATAGATTCTAATTTGTTTCGAATAAGTCCCGGGATGCACTAAAAAGACAGCATGTGCATGTTGATACAAAGTATCCATCCTTGTTAAAGCGCGGCCAGTATTATTCATCGCCTGGTCTGCGATTGCTCTTTTTTGAGGAGAAACTACTACCAGCCTCCCCTGATCCTTGACAAAAATAATATAGTCGAAGGTATTTTTCCTACTGGCTATTAATCCGCGCAATAATTTAGAACTCTTGATTACTGCTTCAATAACCACCTGGACCCGCTTGGCTTTTTTCTCAAGGCCACGTTTATAAGTAAAGATTTTCTGTAGCGACCGGTCGATATCAAAATATAACCCTAAAGTTACTGGGAGTTGGGGCAACATATTGCCCGACAAACTGCCTTCAATAACAATGATCGTACGTGTATTGATGGTTATTGTTTGATTTGCAGGCAGTTTCAAATTCAAAGGTCGTTGGGCAGAAAGAATTTCTTCAAAAATATCTGCTATCCTTCTATTTCCATCGAGAAACCCATTTAAATGCTTAAACTTTTGTCTCCAAGTTACCATCGTACGAAGATAAACAAAAGGAAGGGCTCGATACTCCGCTATCATCTGTGTCAGGGAGATTCTATCGACTAATCTGTTTAAACGTATCAGCGCCACATCCCTCCCTTGACTTCTTAAAAAATCCACGAACTTGGTTGTGGTGGTTGTCTTGCCTGTGCTGGATTGCCCTCCAATTAAAACAATTTGGTTACCCGCATTTGCGGGAGCATTATCTAATTGTGCCATCCAATGGGCAAAAACGCCGTCCCAACCCGTATAACTTTCTTGCTTACCGTCGATATTCATGACTATGGACTGCATCGCCCGGTCTGCAGAGTGCCCCATTACAGTAATCATTGCATTATTATCACCCGCCAAATAAACTATTGAAACCTTAATTCTCCTTCGCTCTAAGAGAGCTTTCAGGACAGGCGCATGCGTACGCCCAACCTCAACAATACTTCCAGCGGGCATAATAGCTATCTTATCTACCATAAACTCATTTCTCTTTTTTATACCCCAATAAATGAATTGTGCGTTGGCCTCGATCGCTTCTTGGACTAAAAACTCGATATCGGCAGCTTGAAAATCATTGTGAGCGAACATTTCAATGACCATTTGTCTGATAAGCTGATCTGTCTGGTCTTCGGAAGGATATATCAAATCAGGTGATGCAGTATCATTCTCTGCTCTCAATTTTATAAGAAATTTTGATAAAACTGTGGCCCCAGTAAAACTCAGATGACTTAAAACACCCTCCACCTTCCTTTGATATTCAAAAGCCCTTCGCTTTAATGCCAAACTGTCTATCCCTACAAATATTTCTTTCTCTAGCAATCCATCAGCATATAAACTTAACGGAGCCTTAAAAGCATGCACCATGATCTGATCAAGTTTATTTTCATAATCAGTAGGCCAAATTTCCTTGAATATATCTTTGTAGGTGGATTTTAACCAATCTCTTTCTACTAGGGGTTCTCTAAGTTCCTCTTCGGAATATTCAATGCCTATGGCAGGGATTTTTTGTCTTGCATTTCTGATTTTTAACAAGTCCCGGAACTTCATTTCCGCTTCGATGGAAATTTTATGGTCTGACAAAATATCCTCAACATATGTCTTAAACTCTTGCCTTACAGTTTCATCTTCAAAACTTTTGAAAAAATATCCCAATCTGTCTCTTAAATAATCATATACACCAAATTCATGATCGTGACCAACAATAGCTAATGAAAAATCATCCAACCCCAATCGAAAATCATCAACTTGTCCTCTGCGTTTAGCCCAAGACATTATTTTCTGTAGCCACGCTGCCGTCATCGCCTGGTCTGCCGGCTGCTGGGCCAATAGGACAGTTTTTGTACCTACCATTGCCTTGCTAACATCAATTAAGAACGCCTGCCCCATAGTACCATTGCGTCTTGTAAACTCCGGACTTACGTAAAGAGGGAACCCTTGTCTTAAAATTTCAATATTCTCAGGAAATGTTGTTCCCGTTAAATACCGAATCCCTTTTTGTTGTGCAGCTAAGATCAGATTATGGATAAGCACAAAGCCTAAACCTTTTCCCTGGTAATCAGGACGTACAAACCAATGACTGATGTAATAAGATTCGTAAGCTATTCTTTTATCAAATTCATTCACCTTTCGAATTTCATCTACCGTACTGTAAAAAACCCGATCCATTCCTGGGATAAACGAAGAAGGGGTGTCAATGGCGTAGGCATACCCAATGAGCTCCCCTTCTTTATTCTTTAAAAACGAAACAATTGAAGTTACCTTGCCAAAATTCGGCCAAGCCGCATTTAAACCCAATGTAACTCTATCAATTGAATCAAAATATTCTCCCCTGCCTTCCAAAGTTTGTACTAGCGCGCGTATGCCATCGGCATTTTGAAGGACCAATGCGATATTTCTCACCTTATTTTGGACCTGATGTTGATCAGGCTCATTTGTAATCCCATCTAATTTATTGGCTTGAAGCAATTTCTCATACCCGGCTTCATAATCACCATTCTGCAGGTCTTTCTTGGCATCTTTTCGCATCTCATCTGCATTCATCGCCCCATCACCTAAAATTCTTTGTGTGGATGACATGGCAGCATTTGAATCTTCAGGGGTTGGCAACTGCATCTTCGCAATAATCTCTGCGCCATATAAATCATACGCATATCCTAAAATCAAATTTCTATACCGATCGCTCAACGGCTTTGGCCTACCCTTCTCCTTTAAATTAGGCAGCTTAATCGGGTCAAATTGTCTTTTTAATCGCACTAAATCAGAGCCATATCTTTTAGTGGGTAAACTCGCCCAAATCCTTCTTATCTCTGCTTCAATCACAGATCTATTTTCAAGGGCCCGTTCATAGGCCGCTCCACTAAATTGATAATTTTCTAAATCTTTTTTGGAAATTTTATTGGCGTAAAATAAAACAGTCGCAGCGTAAGAAATTTTCAAATGTTCGGAAGGGTCATCCCTGGAGATTAATTCTAAACAATTGGTCCGATACCACCTGATAAAATCTACAGCTTCGCTGAATACCGGTGCTTTCTGGACAACCGGAGACTCTCTGGCGTATTCATAAGCATTGGCATTGACCTGAAAAACCCGTCGTTTTCTGACCGAAATTTTTCCTGCATAAAATAAAAAACTAATAACGGTACTAGGACTTAAATATAAATTGGAATTCCTCCGGGGTTTCGCTTTAGAAACAAATTCGGAACGATGGGATTCGTACCACACAAAAAATGCGTCCACATCAGAGAAAGATGGGGCATTTTGTATTAAAGGAAGTTTTATACTGGACTCATAGGCGTAGGACGCCCTCCGAAAAGCTTCAAACTCAGATGGCTCTATTTTGTCAGCCATGGATAAAACCCTGACAGCATATTCCAGGCCTATGGTGTTTGATTTACCATTTTGCTTTCTCTTTACGGTTAATTTTGGCTTATTGTCTTCATACCATTGAATCAAATCATCCACATTTCCAAATGATGGCGCTTCTTGAATAACTGATGATCCCTTGGCATATTCATAGGCGCCTACATCCAATTGAAAATCCTGCAATCTTGATTGATCAATCTTTCCTGCAATGAATAAAATAGTAGCCACATGGGTGGAAGCAATTACTCTTGATCCCTTGGCGGTATGCGGCAAACGCTGTAAATTTGAATAATACCACTTCAAAACTGAACGACTATCTTGGAAGACCGGCGCCCCATCAAAGAAGGTTTTATTCATTAAGTACTGGGCCTCAGCAGATTTATAGAATGCTATATTTAAAGCCTCCCCGGTCATAGCCTCATCTTGCGCCAGCACAAGCTTTCTGGCCTCGGCCCAGCCGTCCGATAAATCCCTCGGCGCATCCTGAGGGACAATGACATCAAGGCTTCTTGCAAGCCAATGTGGCTTATCTATCGACATCAATAATCTAATATTCTCTAAGAAGGCTATTTCTTTTGGTATTACCCCCATTCCTTCGTGTCCGCCCCTTGTTGGAAGCCACCTCCATTCATTTGGTCTTCCCAATTCTTCCCATCGTGCTGTTTCCCGCTTTAATCTGATAACGATTTTCCGTCTTGCCTTATTTATCTCATCATCTTTTCCTTCCTTATTCATCCTCGAAAAAAGACGCTCCAAGGCATAAATGGATGCTATCCTGGCATTCCTGCGTGCTAATTCTGGACTAAAAACTTCTGTGGGTCTTTCATATTTCTTAAATGTCATTTCTGATTCTTTAACACCTATTGGATTAATCAAATTATTGATCAAAGAATTTATCAATTCGTCTGAAGGCAATGGCAATCTGGCTAAATTACTGGCAGCGCCTGATCTTTCGCCAAAGAATGGAGATGCCAATCTGAGCATCCATGCTCTTTTTTGGAGCATGGCCGCATCTGGAAAAGACATTTTTAAATTCAATCCAATTCTAAGAAGAGGCCTTAAAGTGACAGCAGATAACACGGCTACATCGTCTCGGATGCTAAGGGCACCAAAACCTAAATGGGTTTTATCCAACATGGCCAGGTCAGCACCACCAGAAAAATATTTCCGTGGAATGCTTTGTTGGGTGGCTGGATCAATATCGTCCTTAATATAATTATAAACGCCCTTCTTAAAGGCTTGCAGGTAGCGTTGGTAGATATATTCTGTGTCAGAGATTGCCGCGTCGCCTGCGGCTCCTCGCAATGACACCAAAGGTTCTACCCCGACCACTTTCTTTTTATCCGCGTAAACTTGGCTCAAAATACTGTCCTTGATTTTCTTTTTATACCAGGTGGCGAGGACCAGTGAATTATAGACTTGGCGCAGCTGGGCAAAATTTTGACCGTAGTTAACTTCATGATTTAGCTCTGGAATAACGATTTGCCGTAAGATATCAGAACCAATAGAATTCCTATGGTCGTCACTGCCATGCTTTTGTGCCGATAAATAATCTTCTTCCAACATCACCTTTAACTTCGCGTCCACCACATACGCTGTGCCTGCCTTGGCGTTTTCGTAAACAACCGCCTTTTGCGGAACAATCCAAACTTTATTAAAAGTGTTGATAGGGATATTAGTCGTACCAAATTTTTGCGTGGCTTGGGCGTAAACACGGGCCCAGAATTTCTTGCCCGTATTTCCTTCTGGGTAGATCAAGCTCGAGGTGATTTGTTTAAGCATGTAGTCTTCGGCCAAAAGGTCACGGCCCATTTCGGTGAGCCCAAAGCTTTGCGGGATGATGCGATTTTTTTCGTAAGGTGAGAGATTGACCCAAAGGTCTTGTTCTGGGGTGGTCAAGGATGCGAGAAAATATTTGATTAGTTTGGTGGTTTCGGCTTGGGAATAATGAGTATCTCCTTGGTCCAAAATAAAATCAAACTTAAATGGTTGGTTCGGATGGACTTTGATGCCTTTGAGAATGGGCGGATTAAATGGGGCACTTAATGGCACCATCATTCCCGGTGCCGGCAAAGAAAAATCCATGGCTTGGGCAGGTAATGGCCCACAAATATTTGCCAAGAATATAAAGACAAGACTAAAAATTACATTGGCCTTTAAATTTAGATACTTTTGCATATATGGCAAGTATGCAATATTTTGAGGGATTTGGCCAATTTTTGTGCTTCGGGGAGGCTTTACACGAGTGAGTAAATTTTATCTAAAATTTGCTGGGAAGCTTCTTCGTAGCTAGGGGCATCCTTGACAAAAAAAGGCTCGCCAAAAGTAGCGTACACGCGGCCCCTTTTAAAAAACTTTGTTCCTGGGGCCATCACCTTGTCAGTTCCCTGCACATAAACTGGGACAATGGGAACACCTGATTTCATGGCTAAAAACCCGGCGCCTGGCTGGGCTTTGGACGGTTCATTGCCGATGCGTCGACTGCCTTCAACAAAAATCAACACCGGCCAACCCTTTTTTAAACGCTTGAGAGATTCCTTCATGGCGCCAAAATCAGATTCACCGCGTTTGACCGGATAGGCACCCAGATTTGTCAGGAAGAATCCAAGAACTCCTTTGAATAATTCTTTTTTTGCCATAAAATTCAAACGCCTTACTGAACATATCCCCAAAACAACAGGATCTAAATTACTGATGTGATTGCTGGCTAAGATGAATCCTCCCCGACGGGGAATATTGTTAGTATGGAGGGCTTTATACGGGAAATAGAGCCAACTTAAAACCTTGGTCCCAAAATAGGTGAAGTAATAGATCATTTTTTAGGATCGACTTGTTGACGGCCGAATTCCAGGATGTCACGGGAACGCTTAAGGCTCTTGGATTCTGAATAAATCCGCACCAATGGCTCGGTGCCTGACGGACGGAACATCAGCCAATCTTCATTCTCACAGATGAGCTTGACCCCGTCGGTATCCTTGACCTCAATGACCTTCTTGCCCAAGACTGAAGTAATGGCCTTTAATTTGTTAAGGTCAATTTTCTTGGCATCCATGTTGTAATCAAGGCGCAAATAGTAATACCGTCCGAATTCACGCTCCATATCTTCAACCAATTGCTTGAAATTCTTTTTGTTATAAACCATCATCTCCAAAAGCAAAAGCCCAGCCAGCGTGCCGTCGCGTTCAGGGATATAATTCGGCAAACCCATGCCACCTGCCTCTTCACCACCAGCGACAATCTTCTGGGTGACCATCAAATCTGAAATATATTTGAAACCCACAGGTGTTTCATAAAGTTTACGGCCAAGTTTCTCGGCAATGTGGTCAAGCATGGTGGTACCGCACAACGTTTTGACAATGCCCCCTTCAACCCCGCGGTTACGCACCAAGTGCAAAATGAGAAGACCCAAAATTTTCTGAGGAGATACAAATTCACCACCAGGCATCACGGCTGCAATGCGGTCGGCATCCCCGTCTAGAACATGACCGAAATCGAATTTTTCCTTCTTCATGCGTGACATCATCACCCCAAGACATTCTGGGATAGGCTCAGGTTTACTTCCGTCAAAGCCTGGATTGACATCTTCACGCATCAGGGTCAATTTGATATCAGTCCCTTTAAGAATTTCGCGCATCAAATCCCGGCCGCTGCCGTGCATGATATCAGCAAGCACCTTAAATTTGGCGGTCTTCATTTTCTTTAAATTCAAATAATTGCGGATAAAACGCACATATTCTTTTTTAAAATCATGCACCACGATCAAGCCTTTGGATTTGGCTTCATCAATTGGCATGGATTGAACTTGGGTCTGCCCCAAATAAGCCTCGACGGTATTAGTAATGTCTTTGGAAGCAGCCCCACCTTGCGCGGTTTTGATCTTAATGCCGTTGAATTTGGCAGGATTGTGTGAGGCCGTGATCATGATCCCGCAAACATTTTTAAGGCCAACCACCCCAAAGCTTAAAGCCGGGGTTGGAAGTGACGTGTCTGAAAGAAAAGATTTAATGCCATTGGCCGCAAAAACCTGGGCCATGGTTTCGGCATATTCCGCTGAAAGAAAACGATTATCAAAGCCTACGGCAACAGACTTCTTAGCAAATTGGGTATTGTTTTTATTGACCCAATCAGCCACAGCTTGGGCCACAATGCGGACATTCTCAAAGGTAAAGGTGTCAGAAATAACAGCGCGCCAACCATCGGTACCAAATTTAATCTGAGATCTAATATCGCTCATAAAAAACCTTTCTATTTAACAAAACCATACAATCGATAACGCTTAATATAGCGGATAACTGCCTTGGGCGTCAAATACCAGATTGATTTCCTGGACTTTAGACGCTGGCGGATATCACTGGAAGAAATGTCAACCGCCGGCATATTGATTTTCACAAAAGGCCAGCGCTTGGGGTATTTCTTGTCGAAACCAGGACGGTTTAAGACCACCAGGTTCGTCAATTTTAAAATCCCTTGCGGCTCTCTCCAGCGATGAAAGCTACGTAAATTATCCGCGCCCATCAATAAATAAAATTTGGAATCCGGGTATTTTATTTTTAATTCCTTGAGGGTATCAATGGTATAGGAAACTTGCCCGCGACGCAATTCACCATCATACACTTTAAAAAGCGTATTGCCTTTAATGGCTTCCTTGACCATGAACAAACGTTTGGCAGCATCAGGAACAGGATGGGTTTTAAACGGCGAACAAAAGGCAGGGACAAAAAAGACGATATCAAGTTTCAGGGCTTCAGCCGCACTTTGGGCCATGAGCAAATGGCCAAAGTGGATCGGATCAAAACTTCCGCCTAAAATACCTATACGTTTCATATACGAATTTGCCCGTTGCCGTAAATTTCGTATTTATAACTGGTCAAGCCTTCCAAGGCCATGGGCCCGCGCACATGCAGCTTATCGGTGCTAATACCCACCTCCGCGCCAAAACCAAATTCAAATCCATCCGTAAAACGCGTTGAAGCATTCACATACACACAGGCTGAATCAACCGCATCTAAGAATTTCTGACCTTGATTTTTATCCTTGGTCACAATGGTGTCTGAGTGGTGCGAGCCATAGGTATTGATATGCTCAATGGCCTCATGCATATTCTTGACCACACGGACCGACAGGATTAAATCCAGGTATTCTGTACGCCAATCTTCTTCAGTGGCAGCCTTCACCCCTTCTTTGACAATCGCGCGGGTAGTCTTATCTCCACGGATCTCGCAGCCAGCCTTTTGCAAATCACCGATAGCAATAGGCAAAAATTTCTTCGCGACCTTCTGGTCAACCAATAATGTTTCCATGGCATTGCATACGCCAGGCTTTTGGGTCTTGGCATTCATGGTGATTCTATGCGCCATGTTCAAATCTGCTTTGTCACTGACGTACACCTGGCAAACACCATGATAATGTTTGATTACCGGGATCCTAGAATTGTCAGACACAAAACGGATCAAACTTTCTCCCCCGCGCGGAATAATCACATCCAGCAAGGTATCAAGCTTCAAAAGCTCATGCACAGCCTGACGGTCAGTTGATTCAATCAATTGCAAAGCATCAAGAGGGATTTTGGTTGTCTTTAAAACGCTTTTGAGCACTTTAAAAATAGCTTTATTGGAATGGATAGCTTCTCTGCCGCCTTTAAGAATCGCAGCATTGCCGGATTTAAGGCATAAGGCCGCACAATCTGCTGTCACATTAGGGCGTGATTCATAAATTATACCGACGACACCCAAAGGCACGCTAATTTTTTTGATCAAAAGACCGTTCGGGCGTTTGATGGTTTCAAGCAATTGGCCTATCGGATCTTTGAGCTTCGCCGTCTCACGCAAGCCATCCGCCATCGCTACAATGCGTTTTGGATTAAGAGTCAGGCGATCGATGGTGGCCTTGGGTTCATTGGCCTTGGTCGCAGTAGCCACATCCTTGGCATTTTCCTTAAGCAAATACTTCTGCTCTCTGACTAAGGCATTGGCCATCTTGATCAGCGCCTCATTCTTTTGCTTGATGCTGATCAAAGCCATCTGGAAGGAGGCTTTTTTAGCGGCTTTGGCTATTTTTAAAATGTGAGCGGATAAATTCATGCTCTAAATCCCCGTCTAATAATTTCTCTTTTTTCTCAATAAAGTAGGTACCAATTTTTTCCCCCTTGACCAGGCGCACCAACACATCCTTGATATTACCCGCCGTAATCACGCACGAAATACGCGCATGAGTGGCGATTTTGATGGCATCGATTTTGGCCTTCATGCCGCCGCGGGCCATATGGGTGTTCTTGGTGCCGCCAGCCACCCCTTCGATCTCTGCGGTGATTTCACTTACTTCTTCATAAACCTTCTTTTGGGCGTCATATAGACCTTCTACATCAGAAAGGATCACTAGTAAATCCGCATGAAGCAAGCTTGCCACCAACGCTGATAATTTATCATTGTCCCCGAATTTAATTTCTTCAGTGGAAGTCGTGTCATTCTCATTAATAACCGGAACCACACCCTTTTTTAAAATAGCTTCTAGTGTATGCCGCGCATTTTGAAAACGGCTGCGATTATCGAAATCATCCCAGGTCAAAAGCACCTGTGCACATTTAATCCTTCTCTTGTTAAACAATTCACTATAAAGACGCATAAGAGTTGCCTGACCAATTGCTGCTCGAGCCTGTAACTGAGCCAAATCCTTAGAGCGCTTGATTTCACCAAGTTCTCCCATACCCAAAGCAATAGCACCGGATGAAACCAACACAACCTCAATCCGCGCGGCTCGTAGCATACTGATTTGATTACACAAAGCAGACAAGTGAGCTATTTTCGGCTTCATTTTGCTGTCAGCAATTTGACTGGAGCCAAGTTTGACCACAATGCGTTTAATAGGTTTTTGAAAGGTACGTGTCATATTCTTATAACATCAATCGCATGGGCACCATGGATGATAATTGAAACCCATGCTTCTCATAAAATTGTTGTGCTTCCTTATTAATCCCGTCGGTCAATAGCGTCATGCGCTTAAAACCCGCTCTACGTGCGTAGGTGGTCGCTTCATTTAAAAGTTTCGAGCCCAAGCCCTGCTTACGATATCTGGAATCAATGATAAGGTCTTCTAAAATAATCACTTTATCCCCTAAAGCCGTACTTACGGTAAAGAGTAAGTTTACCATCCCAAGTACCTGTTGATCCACTACCAAAATTAAAATGCATCCCTTACTCTGATCTTCTAAAATCTGCCGCAATCCCGCTTCTTGCCCCTTCTCATCAAACGCAAATTCTACTTCCTGAGTAAACAATTCCTTTAATAAGCCGCACAAAGCTGGAATATCATCGATATTGGCCCGACGCACCTTAGTCATACAAAAATCATATTGGCCCAAGGCCTTCAAAGCTGTCTTATGCTTTTTATTGACCTTTTGCAATGCTGATTTAAATATTCTTCAACGTCTATTTTTCAACATTGATCATCCATTTGATGCCAAACTGATCGGTGAACATACAAAAGGATTTGGCAAAAAAAGTTTCTTGTGGAGGCATCTCAACTTTTCCCTTATAACTTAAAGCCTTAAATAATTTTTGGGCATGGGCAACGTTCTTGCCCTGGATTGAAATAAAAAAATTATTGCCTTGATGAACAGGCATATCGATCCGTGTATCAGACGCCATCAGAACTTCATTGCCAATAGTGAGTCTGGCATGAATGACCCACTTCTTGTATTTGGCCGGCATCTTCTCACAGCCCGGCGCATCACCATAATCCATGATGGACAACTTGCCCCCTAAGCACTTCTTATAAAACTCCATGGCCTTGCGGCAATTCCCATCGAAGATCAAGTATGTGTTAATAGCTTTCATATTCAATCCTTTCTTTTTATTACATCGGTATGCCACTTTTGGGGAATGGCAAATTTTTCACTTCCGGTTTAGAATAAATAATGCCCTCAATCAATGAAATCAGCTTTTGGAGATTGATGACTTTAGGGTCTTGCGGGTCCATGACCCCAAATTTCCATGACAATTCCTTGGCCCCATAGGCACTTTTCACCTTAAAATAATAGGATTGCGGCGGATTTGTCATCATGTACATCTTTTTAGCATGAGAAACAGTGATCTCCCGAGGGTATTTGAAAAACCCTATTTCAATCATCTCATGCTCAATTTGATCCAATTCATCACGCGATAAGGACAAATTGATGGTCACCGGTGGATCTCTATACATGTTCTTGGTAAAGGTCCCATGAAAAGTATCCAGTTGATTACCATTATAAATAAAGATGAACTGAAATTTGTTCTCCTTATCCATGGCCCATGGATTAAGCGGGCAGAAAATAAGGAAAAGAATTAAGAACCCAAGAAGTTTGTTCAATGACATGCCAGCCCTTCCCGTACCGATTTTACTTCCAATACGTCAAAATCGTGGCGATCAGCTGTAAATTCAAAAAATAATAAGCTGCATTCAGCCCAAAAAGCGCCCAGGGTTTGCGTTCCCAAGCTACTGTACTTAAGAGAATCGGGATTTGATAACCGAGCCACGCAAAAAGGGCCACTCCCCAGCTGCAGGGCGCCGCTGGTTGATGGATGATAAAGGCAATCACCCATACGGTCAAAAAATTCCCCAGAAAAGCTAATAACATTGAAGAAACTGGCGGCTTAGTGCAACCTTCCTTATTGTCAGGGATTTTAATCCCATTAAGTGTGGCCCAGGTCTTGCCAAACAAAGGACCATACCATAAAAATCCAAAAATAAAGGCAATAATAGTTGTGCCAATTAAAACAAGAATCTTAGTATGCGTGATTGGGCAAGTAAGTGGACACATAAACCCTCCTTGAGGTTATAGCAACAATCGAATCGTTGCCAAAAGTTTATCCAGACCTTCTTTATCCTTGGCAGAAATAGACAGAATGTCCTTGGTCACCTTACGTTTAAAGCGGGTCAAATTCTTCTTGGAATCAGGCAGGTCCATTTTATTGGCCACCAGGATTCGATGCTTTTGGGAAAGATCTTCACTATATAAATCCAGCTCTTCGCAGATCTGGTAATAATCATCAACCGGGTCACGGCCTTCGGAGCCTGACATATCAATCACATGCACAAGGATCTTAGTACGCTCCGCATGCTTGAGGAATTGATGGCCTAAACCCTTGCCTTCGTGGGCCCCTTCAATCAGTCCTGGCAAATCAGCCATGACAAAATTTTTATCCGGATCATCCTCATCTTCAACGATCCCGAGGATAGGTGCCTTGGTCGTAAAATGATACGAGGCAATTTTAGATTTTACTTTTGAGACGGCACAGATCAAGGTTGATTTGCCTGCATTAGGAAATCCCACAAGCCCCACATCCGCAATGATTTTAAGCTCAAGGCGAATGGTTTTGACCTCACCTTCTTTAGGCGGCAACACGGTGCGGTTATGATTATTGCCGCGACCGCCATCTCCGCCCTTGGCCACAATCACGGTGTCGCCATGCACGTTCAAATCACGGATCAAAAGATCGGTATCAAAGTCCCAAAGGATGGTGCCAACAGGCACGCGCAAGATGCAATCATCCCCACGCTTGCCGGTTTTGTTATTGCTGCTGGCATGCCCGCCGCGCTCACCCACATAATGCTGTTTAAAGCGGTAGTCGAGCAAGGTATGCAAATTGCGGTCTGCCACAAAGACCACATTGCCTCCGCGGCCGCCGTCACCTCCGTTGGGAAGTGGATAACGCGTGTATTTGTCCTGGTAATGGCTCTCGCATCCCTTCCCGCCGTTACCGGCTTGGACTTGGATACGGGCCTTATCAACGAATGCCATAGATATGTCCTAATAAAAAAATCCCGGTGTCCCGCCAATACCGGGAGACCGGGATTCAAAGATTTCTATAAAATTAAGCAGAAATTTTTGCAATTTTAACAGCTGTCAAATCCTGGCGATGGCCGTGGGTGCGCGCTGAATCTTTGCGCTTGCGGTACTTATATGCAATCACCTTAGGGGCCCGGAGCTGCTCGAGCACCTCTGCCTTGACCTCAACATCCTTCAAATAAGGCGTACCCAATTTAACATTCTTACCGTCGGAAAAAAGTAAAACCTTATCCAGCACAATGCTCTGGCCTTTTTCAAAATCTAAACGATTAGCCTTGATGATATCACCTTCGGCTACTTTGAATTGACTATTTCCCACCTGAACTACTGCAAACATGACTGTACCCTTTCGTAAGAACTACCTAACTTTAGAATTTGCTATTATACAAGGATTCCATATTTAGTCAAAATATTTTAATGATGCCCTCAAAATATACATTGGGATCAATTTTTTCCGACAAAATGCTAATTGCTACTTACTGATTCCTGGACAGTCTAGGAGCAAAAGCACGCATTTTGTCTTCAAAAATTATCCCAACGTATATTTTGCCTAATTAATCTTTACTTTGCCCCTGCCTTCGCAATACGGACAGCTGTGGAATTCCAGGGATTCAATGGTTTTGCCGGTCCTAGCACGGGTCATTTCAACCAACCCCAACTGAGAGATCCTATTCACTTCGGTTTTGGCATGGTCCTTGGACAATCCTTCACGCAATGCGTTTAAAACTTTCCGCTTATGCTCCTCACGGTTCATGTCAATAAAGTCGATCACAATAATGCCGCCCACATCCCTTAAACGCAGCTGGCGGGCAATTTCCGGGGCCGCCTCCATATTCACTGCAAATGCCGCCTCTTCTGGCGTGCCCTTGCTCTTAAAGCGTCCGCTATTGACGTCAACCACCGTCACCCCTTCAGTGGGCTCAATGACCACATAGGCGCCGGATTTCAGGTACACCTTGGATTCATAAATCTTGTCCAATTCGCGCGAGACATTCTTGGCATCAAAAAGCGTCTGGGGCCC